>OIQW01000016.1_pt1 | contig 52707 bp, 46 predicted proteins | sample 1586091 | NCBI WGS metagenome assembly OIQW01 (sample SAMN02675046, study PRJEB24791) | human gut metagenome, SKBSTL021 | isolation source: stool | host: Homo sapiens | place: USA
CTTGCTTGCCTCAAACAGCATGTATTACTTTACAGACTTTTCTCCTTTTCGTCAACCCCTTTTTTCTAAAAATTAGCAATATTTTTTCAGACTGCTAATCTAGTGCTATCTTACTCTATATTAAATAAAAAATGGTATTCCCACATCTTTTGATGTTTGAATACCATTTTCTTTTATATTTAACTTTTATTCACCAAATTTTGGTTCTTTAGTAATTACTTTCATACCATGCATGTATGGTTGTAATGCTTCAGGTACATCTACAGTTCCATCTTCATTTTGATAATTTTCTAAAATAGCTGCTACAGTTCTACCTACAGCTAAACCTGATCCATTCAAAGTATGAGCAAGATGAAGCTTTCCATTTTCATCACGATAACGAATTAAGCTACGACGAGCTTGGAAATCCGTACAGTTTGAACAGCTTGAAATTTCACGATATTTATCTTGAGCTGGCATCCATACTTCAAGGTCATAAGTTTTAGCACTAGTAAAACTTGCATCCCCAGTTGAAAGAGCAACAACATGATATGGTAAGCCGAGCTTTTGAAGTAAATGTTCAGCGTTATGCGTTAATTTTTCCAATTCATCCCACGAACTGTCTTCATCAACAATTTTTACCATTTCAACTTTTCTAAATTCGTGCATTCTAATTAATCCACGCGTATCACGTCCTGCAGATCCCGCTTCGCTTCTAAACGCAGGAGAGAATGCAGTAACATTAATTGGTAATTGCTTTGCATCTAAAATCTTACCACGGAAGTAGTTAACTAATGGAACCTCTGCAGTTGGAATCAAAGTTAGATCACGTGGCTTGTCAGGATCATCATTATCAACAATGGTATAAACATCCTCGGTAAATTTAGGAAATTGACCAGTTCCTTGCATAGAAGCATCATTTACTAAATATGGTGGAATCACTTCAGTATAACCATCTTTAGTATTTTCATCTAAGAAGAAATTTGAAACTGCGCGTTCAAGTAATGCACCTGCACCTTTATAGTAAACAAAACGAGCACCTGAAACTTTAGCAGCAGTATCCCAGTCTAAGATATTTAATTCAGTACCAATTTCCCAGTGAGGTTTTGGTTCAAAATCAAACTTAGTTGGTTCATTCCATTTACGAACTTCTTCGTTATAGCTTTCATCTGGTCCAATAGGATCTGAATCTGCTGGGAAGTTAGGTAAACGAAGTAAAATATACTTTTGTTTTTGGGTAAGGTCTTCTACTTCTTTATCTAAATCCTTAATTTCTTTTCCAACTTCACGCATTGCCTTAATAGCATCACTTTCGTCTTCTTTATTACGCTTAGCTTGCGCAATTTGATCGGATACTTCATTACGCTTTTGCTTTAATTGCTCGCTTTTAGTTAAAGCTTCACGTCTTTCTTTATCAATAGCCACTAATTTATCTAGTTCTTCTGGCTTTATTCCACGTGTAGCTAATTTCTTCTTTGACCAGTCTAAATTCTCTCGAATTACCTTTATGTCTAACATATTTCCTCCTTAAAATAAAAAAAGCCAATTCATCCCTCTCACTGGGACGAATCGACTTACACGGTTCGCGGTACCACCCAAATTTGGTTAAAAATACCACACTCAAAAAGCGATAACGGTGCTAACCGTGTAGAATTACCTACCCAATAATCGAAATCTGGAAACGACTTTCTACTCATTTACACCAACCATGAGCTCTCTGAAATTAGTCTTAGGATTTCATGTTTATCTGCATTATATCATGCCAATCCTGTGGTGTTAACAAATAATATTTTTCTTGATAATTAAAAAGCGAAGAAACCATTGAATAATCAGTTGTATAAACATATCTAAAACCTAATTTTTTTAGTAATCTTTGTGAGTTTTCATTAGAAACAAAAGTCCCGGCCCAAATTTGATTCTGGTGCAATTTTTCAAAAGCAAAATTGATTATTAGCTGCAAAGCCTCTGTCATTAATCCTCGATGCCAATAATTTTTATCTAATAAAAAACCTAAGTCTTTTGTCATCAATAAGCCTCTAATCCACGTTCATATAATTCAACTAATCCTATTAAGCGGCCACTTTCTTTCAATACTATTCCGTAACTATAGGGCCTTTCCCTATATTGACCAATGCTTTTTTGAGCAGCACTTAAATCTTCCAGATATTGATAACCAGCGCTTTTATGATACACACTATCTTGACCCCACTTGAGTAAGGTGGGCGCATCATTTGTCTCAATTTTTCTTAAAATAATTCGTTTACTTTCAAGCATTACTTGCCTACTAACTTTAATAACCATTTGGCACCATAAACTAATCCCAAACTATAAGCTGCAATTGTCCAAGGTTTTCCTAATAAAATTATCCATAAATATGTTGAAAATTTCATTTCAGTTAACCCAGCAATCATACAAAGAATATCATCTGGCGCCATTGGCGCAATAATACACAAAGCAAAGAACCAATTGAATTTCTTCTGATTTGCTGTCCACTTCATGTATTTTTCATATGTTTTTTCAGAAACCAAATGCAAAATAAATGGGCGTCCATAATGTCTAGCCAAAAAGAATAAAATGATCGAACCTAGACAAATTCCTACATAGTTATAAATAAATCCCCAGATTGGTCCAAAAAATATCACTCCACCCAGTAATGAAACTCCACCTGGAATAATAGGAATAACAACTTGAATTATTTGAATTAAAGTAAAAATCAAGGGACCAATGATCTGCTTATTTGCCAAATAAGCCTTCATTTTTTCCTGGCTTGTAAAAATGCCTAGCCTATACCAATAAATACTTAGTAAAACTAGGATAATTGTAGTAACAATCGTCAAAATATTGATTAATTTACGACTCGTTTTAGTAGACATTTTTCTGCCCTCCTTGGTATGTTAAATTAATGATAACAAAAACAAAACAAAATAGGCGCCTTAACCGATGAAATAAACTTAAATATAGGATGAATAAGATATGACTTATCGTTGACATTTATTCTATAATATTAGTGTGTTAAAAAATAACTAAGAGGCTTAATTATGGTTGTTATAAAAAAAGACATAATTTACGACGAAAACAACAATTTGAAGACAGACATTTATTTTCCTAACAATACTAATTCACAAACTAAAATTCTAATCTTTTGGCATGGCGGAGGATGGTTTGCTGGCTCAAAAAATGATGTTAAGAATCTTGGGATAAGATTAGCAAATGCAGGCTTTATGACTCTTATCCCTGACTATCGCTTAGCTCCTGCCTCTACTTTTCCGGCTGCTCATCAAGACAGTAAAAAATTTGTGAAGTGGTTACTAGAGTCAAAATATACCGATGAAGATGATCAACAAAATATCGTACAAATTGGTGCCAGCGTTGGTGGTACTTTGGCTATCTACCTTGCCGGAATATATGGTTTTCCTACTGTAACTTGGTCAGCATCTGTAGACTTCTCTAATTGGATGAAAACTCATCCAAACGTTATACCTTCAAGATATGGAGCAAACGAATTAAAGCTCACTAATTTACATGATATTTTTGAATCATTTTATAAGTTCTTTGTATTGACATACGCGGGTAAAGATGATCAAGCTATTTACAAACAAATGGATGCAGAAAATTATGATCTTAACAATTTAGGACGCTTAAAAATGATCAATTCTGCTCATGAACTTGTTCCATTAGATGGAATCCTAAAATTTGTCGACTTTTTAGCTAATCATGATCACGAAATTGAATTATTGATCATCAAAGGTCATCGTCATGCAATGGACTATGCCAAGGACTACTTGGATGAATCTTTAGATTTTCTTTTTCAGACAATCAAGGAGTAAAAGAATGATTAATATTAACAAATTTATTTCCATTCGCAAAAAATTAGGTTTATCGCAGACTGAATTATGCAATGGTATTTGTACTCAATCTACATTAAGTAAATTTGAAAATAATGGTCGTATTCCGTCTTTAAAAATTTTAAATAGTCTTTGCGACCGTTTGAATATTAACGTAGCAGATATTATGGATGTAGATTCTAATAAAAAAACATCTCATAAACTATTTGAAGCCGACTTTGCTGTCATTCAGCTTGATTTTCCAAAAGTAGCTCAACTTTTAGCTAGCATTAATAAAGATGGATTAACACGGCAAGAAGATATCCTTCATTATTACTATCTACGTGGGCTTCTTGCCTTAAATCTTGATCATGCTGAGACTGATGCTTTGTATTACTTCAATACAATTCTTGATGCACACTTATCAAAACAGAATAAGATTTACCATCTTCTTGCACTTAAAGGTTGTAGTCAAGTTTATGATTTACAAAATGATGTTGACAAAGCTCGCCATTACTATGACATCATTCTCTCTTCAATATCCAATGTTCAGCTTGAAGATGAAGATTCGCTACTACAATTTCTTTCTATTTTGTGTAACGGCGGGGAATTTTATGGTCGAAACCAGGATTATGAACAATCTAATAAACTATTAGAGATGGGATATGACTTATGCAAAAAACGGCATGTAATTTATTTTACTGCTCGCATACTTTTTCAATTAGCTCAAAATAATATTGCAGAAAATGGCTCACAACAAAGGACTACTCAATATTTAAATGATTCAGCCGCTTTTGCTCGTCTCAACAATAATCATGTATTATTAGAAAAAATTAGTAAACTAGCTTAAACTAAATCACTTCTTTTATGTCTTACTAAAGAGAAGTGATTTTTATATACATCTGCAAGAAAGCGCTTTATAATGAAATATATTGAAAAGAGGAAATTTTATGTCTAAATATGAATCTATTAATCCGTATACTAATCAGCTGATTAAGAGTTACCCCGATGCTACTCAAGAAGAAATTGAACAAGCACTTGCTGCTGGAGAAAAATTATACTTGACTTGGCGTAATCAGCTTCCTGCTACTAGAAGTCAATTACTTCATCAAATAGCCAATACTTTCAAAAAGCATCGTGAAGAGATGGCTAAAACTATGACTTTAGAAATGGGAAAGCTATATCATGAATCACTTGAAGAAGTAGACTTATGTATCAGCATTTGTAATTACTATGCTGAAAAAGCTCCTAAAATGTTAGAGCCTACTCCATTAGAAACAAACTTAGGGACGGCTTATTACCTAAAACAATCAACAGGTATTATCATGGCTTGCGAGCCTTGGAACTTCCCACTCTATCAGGTAATTAGAGTATTTGCTCCTAACTTCATGGTTGGAAATCCAATTATCTTAAAACATGCACACAATGTCCCAGCTTCAGCTCAATTAACAGAAAAAATTATTCAAGAAGCGGGCGCTCCAAAAGCAAGTTTGCAAAACTTATTTTTATCTTATGCCCAAATTGGTGATGTAATTGCTGACAAGCGCGTTCAAGGAGTTGCTGTTACAGGTTCAGAACGTGGCGGAAGCAGCGTTGCCGAAGCAGCTGGTAAAAATATTAAAAAATCGACAATGGAATTAGGTGGAAATGACCCATTTATAGTTTTAGCTGATGCCGATTCTACGATATTAAAAAATGTATTAAGTGACGCTAGAACTTATAACTGTGGTCAAGTCTGCACTTCTTCTAAACGAATCATCGTTGTCGAATCACGCTACGATGAAGTGATGAATATTTTGCAGCACACTTTCGCTAGTCTTAAACCCGGTAATCCTTTAGATAAAGAAACTAGTCTCGCACCAATGAATTCTCAAAAAGCTGCTGATAAGTTAGCAGCGCAAATCAAAAAAGGAATTGAACATGGAGCAGAAGTTGCCTATCAATATCCCGAAATTGAAAGTTCTGGTGCTTTCTTCCGTCCGATGATTTTAACTAATATTGATCAAAACAATCCATTATTCGATGAAGAATTATTTGGACCAGTTGCCGAAGTATTTAAGGTTAAAGATGAAGAAGAAGCAATTGCACTAGCCAATAATTCAAGCTTTGGTCTAGGTTCAAGCGTTATTTCTCAAAATAAAGCTCATGCGCAAGAAGTAGCCAGTGAAATTGATACTGGAATGACAGTTATTAATGGACGCTGGATCACGGCTCCAGAATTACCATTTGGCGGTGTTAAAAAGTCTGGTTATGGCCGTGAATTAAGCGAACTAGGTTTAATGTCATTTGTAAATGAGCATTTAGTGATTGACGTTTCAAAATAATTTTTTAAACATGCAAAAAAGAATTGGATCAGATAATGACCCAATTCTTTTTAATTTTGTCTCATACTGCGAAACGCAACAACAGTTAAAAGAATACTTGATACAAATAATAAGTATGTAGAAACCCCAAATGAGATTGCATTTGCTACAATCCTCTGAATTTCAACACTATTTGTTGCTGCATTATTAGTAATTCCCAAGGAGGAACCAGCATTCATAAAAATTAATTCAACAGCACAAATCACTAAGACAATCGACTCGATTAAAGAAAGTAAGAAAACAATTCTTTTATTATTTTTGCCATTCCTAATTGTCAAAATAATAATTGCGATTGGAACTCCAACTAGAAGAAGCCACATTCCATAACCAATCAGAAGATACTTGCCATTAAATCTACCAATTGAAAGTAAGGCTTTTGAAATAGATAAAGTCTGATATCCTTGCATCATTCCTGATGAAAATGGGCCACTAAATACAAGAAGCAAGTTTAAAACTGCAATTAAGACTACTCCCAATTGAGTAGCTGTTCTCTTTTGCTTAACAACTTTTTTTATTGCTTCTGGATCGCGCCCTAACTTATTATCAATCTTTTGTCGATGAGCTTTTACTCGATTCTCCCCTTCTTCAAAAGAATTAACCACATCAGAGCCAACCTTATTAACATGCTCAGTTAATCGCTGATCAACAGTGTACTGTTCTGTTACTTTGCCTTTATTTTTATCACAAACTATAAACAACCATATTAACAATGCAAAGAAGCAAGACCAGCCTAATGATGGTGAAAAACTAGTCAAAATCAACAAAATTATCCCAACAACAAAAACAATCATTGAATTTACTTGAATCCAATTAATCATGCTAGCAATGGTAGAATTTTGCTTTTTCGGTTCAATCTTTTTAACAGAACGTGTTTCTTGCTTTTGACGATTGTCAGAACTTTCATTACGAGTTTGATTTTGCCCAGTAAAAAATTCATTTCTAAATTTTTCTAAATCAAAATGACAGTTAGGACATTGTTTATCAGTCGACTTTACATCTTCACCACAATTTGGACATTTCATTTTTAATTCCCTCATAAACTTTTTTAGCTTATTATAGCATTTCAAGCAATTAAACTAAAAAGCAGAGAATGCTTATGCTGTTCTCTGCTTTTTTCTAGATGCCATTCTTACTAATAACCAAGCAATAATGAATAGAATTGCAATACCAATTAAAGATCCAATTAACTTTTTAGCATCCCCATTAAAGATTGCATCTCCACCAAAGGCATAGATAAAAGACGTAGGAAACATCCCCACGATTACCATCAACAAAAATTTATTTGCTGGCACTTTTAATCTAGCTGCTGTGTAATCAACTAACACGCTCGGTATTACTGGCACCATAAACCCTAATGTCATACCTAAGCTTGGATGTTTTTGTGCCATTAACCAATTTAAGAATTTATTTTTTTTAATCGATGAGAAAAATCAACCCTTTTGATTAAACTCTCTACAATACAATTTCCTAAAATATTGCCGGCCCAGTTAATTGCTAGTCCAATCCAAGGCCCATAGCAAAGTCCTGCTAAAATGCAAAAAACAGAGTTTGACATACCAGGAATAGCATTCAGAACTGTTATTAGACCCAATAAAAACAGGCTATCACGTACTTCATGCTGGCGAATTAAATAGAGTAACTTTGTTTTAGTATGGCTATCAGGATGCATTAAAACATCAATTTCAGGACTATAGTCGCGGTAGAGTAAGTAAAGTAAAATGATTGCGGACAGGATTCCACAGATGATAAAGATTACTTTTCTCAATTTTTTTGTCATAATTTCACTCATCTATTTCAATTATACGTAGTTATTAATTATAATTTTTACTATTTAATATAATAAGCAAAAGCAATTCGTGCTCATTAGTTCTTATCTTTATCGTATTATAATAAGATAGATAAAGCCATCAAAGGAGAAAATTTTTATGACAGCAAAACTAATTTTTAGTGATATTGACGGCACCCTGATTACATCTGGTGGTGATGTATCGCCTGATACAATCGATGCCATTCGTAAACAAATTATCGCTGGTAACTTATTTATTCCTGTTTCTGCACGCATGCCCAAAGGAATTATGAACGTAGTAGATAAAATTACTAATTTCTGTCCTATTATTGCCTATAATGGTGCGTTAGTCTTAGACGAAATGGGAAGACCGCTTAATTCACAATTTTTTGATGCTGCAGAAGCAGTCCAACTAATTACCAAAATAGATGCTCTTAAAACTCAAGATCTTGCTTGGAATGTCTACAGTGGCTACAATTGGTTTTCTTCACTTAATAAAAATCCATTAGTTAAAAAGGAAGAAGAAATAGTTGGAGTTAAATCACTTCCTGTTTCTCTAGAACGAATAAAAGATTTAAAAGGTATCCACAAGGTGCTAGTCATTGGCAAGCCTGACACACTTGATAAAATTATCCCTACACTCCAATCTGATTTTCCTAAACTAGCTTTTGTTAAATCCGCGCCCCATCTTTTAGAAATTATGCTTAAAGGTGTTAATAAAGGAAAAGCAGTTAAAATTGTTCTTGATAGCTTTGCAATAGATAAGACAAACGCTTGGGCTTTCGGGGATAATTATAACGATGAACCGATGCTTAAAGCTGTTGGGCATCCAATTTTAATGGGTAATGCACCAGAAGAGCTAAAGAATAAGTTGAATATTCCAGTAACCTTAGATAATAATCACAACGGTATTGCAGCTGCCTTAAATAAAATATCTAATTAATTTTATAAAGAAAAAAGATTGAAGTTTTATCCTGATCAAAAATAGGATAAACTTCAATCTTTTATTTTTTAGAATATTAAATACTATTCAGCATCTTTTTTATTCTTTTTTCTGCCTAAGCCTTCATATGTAATCTTCATTGCAGCGGACATGTTAATTGGAAGTAAGAATACTAGTAGTAATAACCCAATATCCACACATAATGCAACTTCAATTAAAGTTGGGACACCTGATGGAATTAAGGCTGCAAATGTACCACCAAGGATGATAGCAGCAGAAATTACTACAGTTCCAATAATGTCACAAGCTTGAAGCATCTTCTCACTTGTAGTCCAGCCTGGGTTTACTTCTCCTAATTCACGATAACGCATCATTAAGAAGATCGAGTAGTCAACACCTAAGGCAACGATCATGATAAAGCTAAAGAATGGAGTATTCCAAGCTAATAATGATCTACCTAATAAGGCGTGAACTAACCATTGGTTGATAGATAGAGAAGTTAAGTAAGCAATTACTAAAGTACCTAGAATAAATAATGGTTGCAATACTGATCTAGTAACAAAGATCAAAGCAATTCCGATACCTACCAACATAATAATTGCAGTTCTTAAGAAGTCGCTACTTGCAGTTTCTTGAGTATCATAAATCTTTTCGGATTGTCCACCCATAGCAATAGTTGAGCTTTGAAGGCTGGTACCCTTCACTGACTTCTTAACCATGTTGCTGAGTTCGTGAGCTTTCTTTGCCCCTTCAGTTGAAGCTGGGTCTAATTTCAAGATAATGATAATCTTAGTAGATTTCAAATCAGAACTCATGTAGTTATCAAGAGCTGGTTTGAAAGTTGATGAATGAATCATCTTAGCTGGGATGTAGAAAGTCTTACCAGCAGCTGAATCTGCTAAGCCAGTTAAGTATTCTTGGCCTTCACCCAAACCGCTATTAACTTTATCGATTCCAGCAGTAATCTTAGGATTATTTGATGCAATTTGACCAGCACCATTTGCTAATTGACTGGCACCACCATTAAGTTGACCAATACCGCTTGCTAATTGACCTGCGCCACCGTTAAGTTGGCCTGCACCACTTGCTAATTGACCGGCACCACCGTTAAGTTGACCAATACCATTAGCTAATTGGTTAGTTCCGCTTAATCCAGCTTGTAAGTCTGTGTTCAATTGACCGGCACCGTTTGCTAATTGGCCAGCACCGCTTGCAAGTTGACTAGAACCTGATACACCAGCTTGTAAGCCTGTTGCAAGTTGACCGGCACCGTTGTTTAAACGAGCTGCACCGGAATTAATGCTATTTGCACCATTTGCACTTGCTGATACAGCAGTTTGAATTTGATTCAATTGAGAACTTAAATTATCAATCTGAGAATTCGTTTGATGTGCAAATTTTGCTGAGCCACCACTTAGTTCAGCTGTTATGTTCTTTAAGTTCGCAAGTTGTTGTTGCATTCCTGAAATCTGTTTCAAGGCATCACTAGCCTTTTTAATTTGATTTGCAGAAGCAGCAGCACTTTGTAAATCACCAATTACACTATCAATGGCTTGCTTTGATTGACTCTGCCCCTGAGATTGAGCTTCTTTAGCAATAATAGGTAACAGTGTTCTTACTGCCTTTTGTGCATCCTCATCACTAAGTCCTTGTGCCTTCAAAGCAGAAATATATTCTTGTGTATTTCCACCAATACTTGGCGTTTGACCAGATTGACCAAGTTTAGACAAAGTTGAAACAGCATTAGTCAAACTAGTGTGTAAATTATCACCTGCTTTTTGAGCACTTGTTAAAGTACCTTCATCTGGTAAATTGATACCTTGCACAAAATTATTTAATTTACTTAAGTTAGCTTGAAGCTCTGCTACTTGTCCCTTCATAGCACCGATTTGAGAACTAGAAGCAGGAATCTTTTGATTCAATTGAGCATTTAATTGATTTAATCCATTTGCTAATTGACTAGTACCATCTTGCAAAGTTTGAGTACCATTCTGCAAGTTCACAGCACCATTCACTAACTTAATCGTACCGTTCTCAAGTTGTACCGCACCTTGTTGTAAGTTCAAAGTACCACTCTCTAAACGACCAGCGCCAGTAGCTAATTGCATAGTTCCAGCTCTAAGAGCATCAGCTCCAGTTTGCAAACGACTAGTTCCACTTGCTAATTGATTTGCACCAGTTTGTAAACGTCCTGCACCAGCTTGAAGCTGATTTGCACCACTTTGAAGACGACCAGTACCATTAGAAAGTTGATTTGCACCGTTCTGCAATTGAACAGCACCATTGGTAATTTGCTTGCTACCGTTACTTAAAGTGCCCAAACCATTTCTGGCTGTATTAACACCTGAGTTAACAGTTCCTAATTGATTATCAACGTAAAGACGTTTAATAGACTTACCATTTGGTTCAGTTACTGATGAAGCAAATTTCACGTCTGGATCAGCTTGAATTTTCTTAACAATCTGATCAATTTCTTTTAAGCTCTTCTCATTGTCGAGTTTATGACCACTTTGAATATATAAGGTTGAGTATTCTGGTGTACCTTCAGAGAAGTGATCTTGCAGTAATAATAGCCCGGCCTTTGAAGGAGTAGAGTCAGAAATTTCATCTGCATCGTTATAGTTCAAATTATTTGAATAGAATAAGCAGAATGGTAAAACTACAACAGCCATCACAACTAAATAAATAATTGGATGAGCTAAGCTTCCCTTAGAAAGAGCGTGCCATAATTTAGAATTACTTTCGCCTTCAAAATTCTTAACTGGCCAGAATAATTTCTTACCTAAAACAGCCATAAAGAATGGATTTAAGGTCAAAAGTACAACTAGTAAAACAGCAACACCAACAGCAACACCAACAGCTGATTGGTAAATTGAGAATTTAGCTAGTCCTAAAGCACTAAATCCAATTAAAATTGAGGATCCAGAATAAAGAATGGTCTTACCAGCTTTACGCAAAGCATCGTTTGTCGCATCGTGGTTCGACATCCCCTTACTCAAGTTCTCTTTAAACTTGTCATACAGCAGGATATTGTAGTCGGTCCCAATACCAAACAGAACAATAACCATGAAAACTTGAGTAAAGTTTGAAAATGGAAAGTTAAACTTCTCTACTAAATTAGTAACAATTGAAAATGAAGTAATAAAGGAAACTCCAACTGTCAATAATGAAATTATTGGTACAATTGGTGACTTAAATACAATTACTAAAACAATAAAAATAAAGAAGATAGTAATTAATTCAGTCTTTTTAATACCTTCCTGAACTGAAGCCGAGAAGTCATCTTCAAGGATTCTTACCCCAGTTACATATGTTCTAATTCCAGATGTTTTAACTGCTTTAGTTAAAGACTTATTAACATTAGACACAGTCGAATGATCATTTGCAATATTCAATTGCACAATTTCAGTCGTTTTATCTTTTGAAATTAATTGTGCTTTTGTAGCGTAATTATCATTCGGGGTCATCATTGACTTAATACCCAGCTTTTTCTTGTTGTCTTTCAAAAAGCGAATAGTATTGTCAATTTTCTCCTTATCACTTGAGGTTAGCTTTCCATGCTTTTTATTAAAAACAACCCCTACAACATAAGTATTATCTTGCCCGTGTCCCCACTTACTTTCGATGTTTGTCGCAATCGAGCTTTGAACATCTTCAGGAAGTGAAATTTCCGAATGCTGACGCGTTAAAGCATCTACATCTGGCAATGAAAAGATCGCAATCAGTAGAATCGCAATCCACGCTACCAAAGCACCAAGATGGTTTTTCAGTAATTTCATGTATACTTTCCTTTCCTCTATTTTGTACCCTCAACTTGAAGTTTTGGCGCTACAAGTCGCAAAAGCATCTCATGGTAATTATCATCAGCTTCTTTTTCTGTTTCATCGATCACATAACGATCTAAGAAAACGTATCCCAAGACTGCTCCCAGCAAACTGTGCAGGGAGACGATATTTTTATTATCTACATCTAGCTTTTCTCCTAGTTCTACTATTTTCATAACTTCTTCGTGAATTTGTTCATTTTGAACATATTCATTTAATCCATAGTAAATTCCAGAAATTGCTTTATCATGTAGCAAAAAATCTCGTATCTCATCTGCGAATCTAAACAAGGCGTCTAAGCCAGAATGACCTATTATCTTTTTCGTTAAATGTTGACGCAAAACTTGTAGTCTATTCACGCAAACTAGAACTAATAGATCATTACGATTAGCAACATAATGATATAAAGACTGAGATCTAATTCCTAATGCCTTTGCTAAAGCTGGCATGGTTAGCTCACTTAGTCCCTTATCACTAATAATTGCTATTGCTTGATCAATTACTTTTGAGCGGTCTAAAGCCCTTTTTTTAGCCAAGATAATCACCTTCTTTTTGTGTACTCATATACTTTAACACGACAACCTGTAGAAAACAATCTACAATGTGTAGAAATTTATCTACTTTTTGAGCAAAAAGAAAAAGGAGTCACGAAACTCCTTTAATATAGTTATCTTTGTTTAATCATCCAATTATTAATTGCATCTCCAACTTTAGCTAGATCTGCATCTTCCTCACTAACCATTGCCATTGCATATGTTTTTCCGTTTTCTTGAATTAAGGCTGCGCCTTGTTTTTTATCATCTATTTTATAAACTACGCCATTAATATTTTTAGCTAATCCTTTTTCAGGGAAATTAGCTAATTGACCTAAAATTTGATTATCAATATCAGTGCCTAACACTTTCCCCTGATATAGTTTCTGCATAGTCGTAACTAAATCATTGCTACTGGTTTTCCCGGCAAAATCCTTACCAAAATTTTCTGTAATTTCAGTCTTGCTTGCGCCAAATGTTTTTGCAGTTTTATTTACTTTATCTTTTCCAATTTTATTTAAGATGATATTAGCCGCATTATTATTTTGCTGCCGTATCATTAAATCGAGCAAGTAAGTATAAGAATAGGCCATATCAGCCTTCAATACTTTATCTCCACCGTTTAAATCACTTGCTTTAACTTTATATGGAGTAGCAGAATTTAAACTTTTATCTTGAACTGCCTTGTAATAAGCAAGTAGGACGTATAATTTCAAGACGTTTCCTGCATTTAAAGTGTCTTGACTAGTATTAGTTAAATCGGTAAAAACTTTAGTACTATTCAAGTCTTTTACGCTTATTTGATAATTGCCTTGAACATTTGAGCTTGCCTTAACAATAGCCTTAGCTAAGCTTTTATTACTATTTTTTGAAATAGCAGCTTCGCCAATCTCGCTTTCTCCATTAGTTAAACGAGTCTGCTTACTGCCCTCTTTCATTTTGCTTTTTTGAGCTACTTTCGCGGTTGAATTTCCATATATCTCCAAAGTTTGTGTCTTCATATGATTTATGCTTGTCATATAAAAAGCTAAAGCACAAAAGGATGACAAAATTGCTCCTAAAAAGATTTTATTTTTCATTAAAATTCTCCTTAATTACATACTTTTATTTTATCATGCAATTTAATAAAAATGCTTCAAAGATAAGGATTATTATATTTCTTACTTATCTTTTTATTTAGATAGGATCAGTTGAATGCGTTCACAAATTGATTTTTTTTTAGTACAATAATTCCAGTATTAATATTTACAGTGAGGGATAATTAATTATGTTGAAATATATGATTGGTATTGACGCAGGTGGTACACACTCTACGGCAATTGCTTATGATGAAAATGGTAAAGAATTAGGTCGTGCAGAATCTGGCCCAGGTCAAATCAACAACGACTACGAACTTGGTATTAAAAATATTGCTCAAGCAGTTAACGAATTGCGCGATAAGATTGACGGTGACTGTATCAAGGTCTTAGCCGGAATTGCTGGTTTATCAGTTGTTGGTAATGCTCCAGAAGTTGCGGCAACTATTTCTTCAATGGTTGGTAACATTCCAACCCGTGCCATTACTGACTCACTTCTTGCCCTTTACAATGGTCTTGAAGGAGCAGATGGTGCTCTAGTTATTGCTGGTACTGGATCTGTTGTTAATGGTCGTCAAAATGACTCATTAATTGCTGTTGGTGGTTACGGTTCTTTACTTGGAGACGAAGGTAGTGGCTATGCTATTACCAAGGCTGCTCTTCAATCTGCACTTCTTAGCTGGGACAAACGCGAGAAGAATTCCTTAATTGACTTATTTGTAAAAGAATTTAATGTTGACAACATGGGTGAAGTTCCGGCTAAGTTTTACAGCTTAACTAGTCCAGAAGTTGCTTCAAAAGCTGTCAAAGTTGCTAAACTGGCAGATAGCGGCGATGAAGATGCTCGTAAGATCATCGCCGATCAAGCTCATCTTTTAGCACGCGATATTATTATGTGTTTAGATCGTTACGAAGATCCTAAGCCAATGCGCATTGCTTTAACTGGTTCAGTTCTTTCAAACAATGCTATGATGCGTTCCTACATGGAAGCTGAAGTTAAAGAAAAATACCCAGATGCAGTATTCAGCGTTTCAAACGGTGAAAACGCACGTGGTGTAATTTTTGATAAGAGTAAAGACTACCGTTACTTCACTAACCATAACGATGATGAATAATTAAAAGTTAAAAAGGCCTCGGAATTCTATTTTCCGAGGTCTTTTTCTGTCTATAAATCTTTATACATTAAGATGTGATCAATGCCAGCTTCATTAAATATATTGCCCTTCACTTGATAGCCAAGATAATCGTAAAATGGCTTAGCTGTCATCTGTGCATGGCAATATAATCTATCAACTCCATTTTCTTTTAAATAATAGTGAACTTCTTCCAGCATCTTGCTTCCTAGATGCATCCCCCGTGCTTTCTTTGAAACTACGACGCGTCCTAAATACCAAGCTCCATTTTTATCTTTAAAAATTCGGCAAGTAGCTAATGCATTATCGTTACTTTTATTTAAAGTAAAAACATGAATAGCATAGAAATCCTCATCATCTATTTCAGGCACTGTGATTTTTTGCTCGCTAACAAAAACTTCATTTCTTAATCTTTCAACACAAAAAGCCTCTCGTCCCGTCATTTCATCAATTGCTTTAAAATAAAACCTCATTACTTTAACTCCTTAACTAAAATAAAGTCTGTTTGAGGATCATCTCCAACTACAAATGTATGTTGACTAACTCTCTTAAAGCCATCTTTTTTGTAAAAAGCCTGAGCTTGATAATTTTTCTCCCAAACACCCAGCCACATATTAGCCTTGTTCTTCTTCCTAGCCAGTTTCTCAGCTAATTTAATTAAAACCAAGCCCAATCCTTGATGCTGAAAGTTTTGTTTCAAGTAAATTCTTTCCACTTCTAAAGCATTGTCTGCCACCTGCTCTGTTTGAGCATCGCCTTCATTTACCTTTAAATAGCCAGCTACTTGATTATTTACAATTAAAAAATAAAAATTACTATTTTTGTTTTCGATTTCAGATCTCAATTTTTCTTCTGCATAAGCTTTATTCAGAAATTTTTCCATGTTTTCAGTACTATTTTGCGAGCCAAAAGTCTCTGAAAAAGTCTCGCGCGAAATCTGTTGTAAGTCTTGAATATCAGCTATCGTCACTTTTTTTATTTCATATGCTTGCATCATCCTAGTACCCCCTTTTTCCACCATTCTTTACAAAGCTCCAATTCTCATTAGCATTTTTTTCAATAATGCTCAAATATCTTCCTAACTCAGCTTGTTCAGTCTTACTTAGTCCCTTTATCATTAGTTCATTGGAATAAGTATTTTCTTTTTCTATCTCTTTCGCTAATTTTTCACCAGCTTCTGTGACAAAAAGATGCTTAATTTTCTTATTAACCTCATCATCTTTTTTAAAAACAAGTCCTGCCTGTTCAATCTTTCTAACTCCACGTGAAGTAGTAGTGCGATCGATATTCAATAATATAGCTAATTGATCAGAAATAATTCCAGGATGTTCAAAAATTCGAACTAAATATAAGTATTGTCCCCGATTCAACTTCAAATCCTTAAATTCAATATTCGCAATCGAATCTAATGCCCGTGAAATTGAACCGATTTGTCTTAGAATATCCTCTTTTTCCATGTTTACTCCTTTTATTTTTATCTAGTATATTTCACTATTGTTGTAAATGCAACAATATTACTAATTTATATTAAGTTGATCAGTTGCTTTACCTACTAACAATAAGTAAAATTTATCTGAAAGAATTAGTAAGGAGAGTACAAAATGATTTTAAGAAATATTGGAGTTATTCTAACAATCCTTGTCGGAATAGAACATATTGGAATTATGTGGTTAGAAATCTTTGGAAAGCCCGATTTACAAGCCAAATCATTTGACATGGATATAAATTTTGTTAAACAACCTGCTGCCAAAACTGCCTTAGCCAACCAAGGCATCTATAATGGAATGTTAGGTTTATTAATTTTAATCGTATTTTTCTTCTTTAGAATGCCAACTTTAATCACGATCTGGCAACTATTACTAGCATTTGTTGTAGTTGTTGCTATTTTTGGCGGTTTTACAGCAAGTAAAAAAATTTTTGTTGTTCAGATGTTACCTGCGTTAATTGCCTTTATTCTACTTTTCTTTTAAAAATCATCAAAAAAATGAGGATTGTCATCACGACAGTCCTCATTTTTTTACTTAATATTCTGTTTTTATTGATTCCAAGCACTTTGGAACTTAGTCTTACCAGCATCAATTTGTGAATTCCAGCTTTGACCCTTCTTTGCTTGTGCAAAGATGTTTTGCATAATTGAATTCAATTGAGTGTATGCGGCATTACTGTTCTTAACTACAGGAACACTGTATAAGTGCTTCATTGCCTTATCTAATTGAGCAGGAACTTTAGTCTTAGTTGAGTTCTTGTAAGCACTAGAATTAATTACTTTATTAGTTACAGGAATATATCCAGTCTTATCAGCCCAAGTTAATTGTTGGTCCTTACCTAACAAGTACTTAATGTACATGAAGGCAGCTGCTTTTTGTTGAGCAGTACCCTTGTTAAACATGTAGATATCAGTACCTTGTTGCATATTGTACTTAGAAGGACGAGGTGCAACACCGTATTGGAACTTGTTACCAACACCCATCTTAACGAAGCCTTCACCAGCACTAGTACCTACAAACATAGCAATCTTTTGGTTAGAAAAGTCACCTGAAAGGTAGCCAGCTGAACCAGCAGTCTTAAAGTAGCCAGCCTTAATACCATCAGCATAGTAATTAATTACTTTCTTAGACTTAGAACCAGTAAAGTTGATGTTCTTAGAGAAGTTTACGCCTTCATCCTTCATACCTAAAACGTAGTAGTTTGAAAGTGAGTCAAATCCAGCACCAACAACTTTGTGGTTACTCTTTTCATAAATCTTCTTAGAAGCTGCCTTTAATTCAGACATAGTCTTTGGTACTTTAACACCGTATTTGTCTAATAAATCCTTGTTGTAAGTTAACATTTCAACAGATTTATTAAATGGAATACCGTATTGAGTCCCCTTAATTTGAGCACCCTTTAATAATTCTTCACGGATATCACTCTTTTTAGCTGAACCCCAACCAATCTTACTATTATTAATGTAAGGGGTCATATCAACTAAGCGTTTGCTGTTAGCGGCATTTAATAGCCAGCCAGGATAAGCTTGAGTAATTGTAGGTAAGTTATTTGGTGATTGCAAAGTTGAGTTAATCTTTGCTTGCAAATCATTGTACTTGCCTTGGTTTTCAAGCTTAATAGTAATGTTAGGATTCTTCTTTTCAAAATCCTTAGTCAAGCTTTGCAAAGTCTTTTCTTGAGTACCAGTCATACCATGCCAGAAAACAACAGTAGTCTTCTTGGTAATCTTAGTTGGAATATCAGCAGACTTACTACTTGAGCTATCATTACTCTTAGAATTTGAGCAAGCAGTAGTGCCAACAAGGGCTAAAGCAGCAACTGCAACTGCTGCAAATTTTTTAGTGAACTTCATATGTTCCTCCCAATAAAAACAACAACAAAATAAAATTTTAATTTTAACTAAGCGTAAATACCTCTCCGCGCTTAGGTAAAATCCTTTCTCCAAATGGGTTTTCTTCTAATTCAGGATGCAATGTGTGCACTGGAGCCAAGATTTTCGGCTCAAAACCCGCAATAATTTCTTTTAATTCAGCTACATCCGCATGTCCTGAGCAACGCAAAGTTATTAATTCAATTCCACGCTTCTCAATATTTTCAATAAACGGAGCATAGGCTGGATCAAAATCCCCTAAAGGCTCGGCATTACTGTGAATGTACAAGCCGCCTTGTTGTAATTGATCATAATGACCAACTACTTGCCAGAAATATTGATGATCGTCCTTTAAAAGATCTTGATAACTAATTTCAAGATCAGGATCGAGCGCATCAATTTTTTTATCTTCTGGTAAATAATAATAAGGAACATCTTGCTTTAATGCTAGCTTCAAGAGTTCAGCACGTTTAGCATGAAGGACTACTTTTCGAGGTGAATCTGAAATGATTCTCAAAATTCGCTCTACATTTGTAGGATAAGTATTAAAAGTTAATTGGCGCTTCGGATTATCTTTTTGGTATTGAACTATTCTTTTTGTCAATTCAATTTCATTCTTAACGCCTTTAAATTCCTCGCTATCGTCTTCACTACGATCTGGCCATGAAACACCAGTACCTTCAATAATTAGCATATCACATCCCTTACCAGCTGCCATAAATTTACGCACCCAATCAGGATGATAGCCATGCAGACGTATATCACCAGTATGAACAATTGTTTTATCTGGCGTCTTCACAATTAAACCTGTTGCCCCATAAGCATCGTGGTCACTTGGTACAACTGTTAAAGTTATGTCACCAACATGAATTGGCTCATTTAACTTAGCAGCAATTATTGGACGAGTATAATTTTTAGGCTTATCAGCCGCTGGCAATAAAAATTCGCCATCACGATTTAGCACTGGCAACAAGGCTGCTGTTAATGGACCTGCATATAAAGGAATTTCTGGCGCTAACAAGTTCATTGCCTTACTGTGATCTAAGTGAAGATGAGAAATATATGCTGCGCTATGTTCCCACCGTTCATGATCAATTTCTTTTCCTGTAACTTTAGGATCATAGAAATCTGGCACATCACCAATTAGTTGATACTTGAGCAGAGTAGCAAAATCTTCATCTTCCATTTTTAGCCCTAATTCTGGACGATATACTTCTCCTAAATCAAACAATACATGCGACTTATCATAAGCCACTTCAATCATTGGGCCACCGATGGTAGTTAATCCATTATAAAAAGTAACTTTAGTTTTAGGCTTTGAGGTCATTACGTACTACTCCTCGAATAATTTGCTTTCTAAAAATGAAGTAAACAATTAAAACAGGAACAACTGTTAAAGTTGCTGCTGCTAATTGCAGTTGCGTTTGAGCTCCTGCATCTGACGCAAATGCAGCTAACCCATTGTTTAATAAACGCATCTTATCTTCATTTGTAACCAATAATGGCCATAAGAATGAATTCCAGCCAGAAATAAAACTAAGTAACGCTACAGTAATTAACCCACCTTTAGACATTGGAACTAAAATTCTCCAAATATATTCCCAATCAGAAGCCCCATCGATCATGGCTGCTTTATAAATTGTTGGCGAAATTGCTGTGAAGTAGCTTTGCAAATAATACATATAGAAGATTGAAGTTAAGAATGGTAAAACTAATCCTAAATAAGTATTCAATAAGCCTAAATGAGCAATCGTGTTATAGTTGGTAAAAATTATTGCTTCTCCAGGCACCATTAACAATGAAAGAAAGACCAATTGAATTAATCCTTTTCCCCTGAACTTTAAGTTAGTCATTGCAAAAGCACCAAGGATTGAAGTAAATAGAGTAACAATTGTTGTAGTTGCTGCTGTGATAAAGGTATTCAAAAAATATCTTGCAAATGGCGCTTGTTCGAATACTTTTTGATAGTTACTCCACCTAAAGACTTTAGGAATCAAAGTTGGCGGAATAGTCGTGGTTTCTTGATATGACATCAAGCCACCTAAAATCATATAAATAAATGGGAAAACAGTTATAATGCCAAAAATTCCAATGAATAAATAGACAAAAATCATTCCCCAACGTAATTTTTTCTGCTTCATTTTAACTGTTCACCTTTTTCATCAATTTTCTTTGTAAGAAAGTTACGAACAATATAAATAGGAACAAGACCACAGTAGCAGCCATAGCTACACCCGGAGTTCCAACAATTTGGAATTTATTATAAATATAGTAAACTGCCGTCATTGCTGAATTTCCTACTCCAGCTTGTCCATTAAATAATGCATAAACTTGAGTATAGATCTTAAATGCCCCAATTAAGTTAACTGTTAAAAGAAAAGCTAAGGTTGGCACTAGTTGAGGAACAGTTATCCGCCAAAATTTTTCTTTACTTGTTGCCCCATACATATCAGCCAAAACATAGTAATTCGGTTCAATATTTCTTAACGCACCCATTAAGATAACAATATTAAAAGCTAAAGATGACCAGACACCAAAAATAATTAGTGAAACAAGACTTAAGCTAGGATTATCTAACCAATCTGGTTGCGGTAAATGAACAAGTTTTAATAAGAAATTCAATAGGCCATATTCACCATTGAAGATGTAGCGAAAAACAATTCCGATTGCAATTGTACTTGTAACATATGGCATAAAGAACATTGTTTCAAAGAAAGCTGTATGCTTAATTTTAGAAAAAATAAACCAAGCAAGGGCAACAGAAATTATTAAAGCAATTGGAACAGCTAAAAATGAATAAATAGCTGTATTCATAATTGCACGCCAAAATTCTGGATCACTAAAAATATACTGATAGTTTGAGAAGCCATTAAAATGCAGATCAATTAATGGGCCTCCCTCAAAACTCATCGTAAAGGCACGTAAAATCGGCCAGATGCTAAATACAGTAACGCAAACAATTGCCGGTGCTAAGAATAACCAAGCTTTTTTCTGATTATCTTTCATTAATAGATTCGCTCCCCATCTGGCTTAAATAAGTAAATGCGATCCAAGTTCATCTTAAATTTAACTTTATCTCCGCGTTTTACTTCTTGCTCTAAATCAATTAATGCACGTTGACTAATTCCAGCATGATTAAACTTTAATACACGCTCACGTCCAATTAACTCAATATCATCGATCACTTCAGAGAGTTCGCCTTCATCAGCTAGCTTCAAGTTTTCTGGACGAATACTTAATGTATAATCGCCATCTGTTAATTCGCTTCTAAATTTTGAGCTATTTAACTTTGCAACTGGAATTTCAAAATCTGAGCCAACAATTTGATCATTTGCTACCTTAACATCAAAGTTATCAATTACTGGATTACCAATAAAGTTAGCCACAAATTGATTATTTGGTTCTAGATAAAGATCTTGTCCCTTATCATCTTGTTGAATTACACCATTATGGAAAAGAATAATCTTATCTCCGATTGATAAAGCTTCTTCTTGATCATGCGTAACAAATAAAGTTGTAATGCCAACTTCTTTAACTAAATTACGAATCTCTTCACGAATCTTTAAACGCAGGCGTGCATCTAAGTTGCTTAGCGGTTCATCCATTAATAAAATCTGGGGTTCTTGCACTAAAGCACGTGCAATTGAAACACGTTGTTGTTGACCACCAGAAAGGTTACCTGGTTTTTGATCAGCCAACTCTTCAATATGAGTTAACTTCATAAATTTTTTGGCAATTCTTTCAGCCTCGTCCTTAGGCTTCTTGTTCTTTCCAACTGTCATTGGAAACATTACATTTTGTAAGACTGTCATATGAGGGTACAAGGCATAGTTTTGAAAAACATAGCCAATATTACGATCTTTGGGCGCAACATTAAGAAGAGACTTACCATTTACAATAATGTCTCCCCCAGTTGGATTCAATAAACCCGCGATCATATTTAAAGTAGTGGTTTTCCCACAACCACTAGGACCCAACAAACATACCAAGTCGCCTTTCTTTACGGAAAAGCTAACAGATTTAATTGCTTGGTAACCATTCTCATAAGTTTTTTCTAGGTTATTTACCTGAATGAATTTATCTTCGTTCATATATCTCTCACTACTACATTTAGATTTAAATCATATTACACCACAAATTTTATGATAAAAGCAACAAAATCACAAATATTTTTTCAGTAAATAATTCGTACTTTGTGAATTTTTTATTGCTTTTTTGTGGAAAAGGTGTGGATAATAATATCATTTTAAGAACATTTTTATATAAAAAATATTAATAAATCGTATTTTGCTACTTGCATTTTTTAGTTTTATGTTTTGTATTGGTTTTCTCAATATACAAGATAGAGAAAGTCGAACAATAAAAAAACACTACATCTTGTGCAGTGTTTTCTCAAAAAAATTATAAATTATCGCCGCGTTCAAATTGAAATTTAGATGTATTTAATGCTTGTCTAGTTAAGTCGCTAATCAATTTCTTAGTTTCAGTAGTAATATGAGCAGCCGTTTCAGCATTAGCAGCCGTTAAATATTTAGTTTGTTCTTTTCCAGACATTTCTCTTGCTTTCTCATCAGTTGTTGAAACACGACTTACAGCATAACTTTGACATTCATCTCTAAAGTTATCAACTTGGTAAATAAATTGATGATATCTTGGTTCTACTAATACTTGTAAGCTCTTATATAACCAATAAGCACTAGATTCAGGCGTAACCATATGACTAGCTTTTTGATAGTTAAGTGGCGTGTCATCAATATTGGTATAGAAAGGTACATAAGGACTATAAGCATAAAAACCAAAGTTAATCCATTGAATACCAGCTATTTCTTTAGGTACATCATTTCTAATTTGAAGAATACAACTAGATTGGTTTCTATCTAAAGCAATTGATCTGAACATCTTTTGCTTCTTATCATCCCCAGAAGCAAAAGATCCCATTGGATCATATTCAGTCCCGTTATAGTGACTTGATAAGAAATACTCTACATCTTCAACGCCAATCTTCTTTTCAGGCTTTCTGATAAATGGCATTTCTTGACTTAGAGGATCTTGTTCAACACTAGGGTTAAACAACTTTTGGCCATACCAAGTTCTTGGAGTGTTGTAATAACTATCAGCTTCAGCTTTAGTACCGAAAATATCTCTAAAACTCCACTTACCATCAGTACTTGGATTTAAATGGTTCTTTTCCACAAAATCACGAATTGTAGAAGCATACATAAAATTCTCATGATCATCAAAGTCGATATCTTGAATAACCATAATATTCGGACAAATTGCATAAGAATCTTCTGGAATTCTTTGAGCAACCCATTGATGGCCAGCGCCAGTTTCAAAATACCAAACTTCATTGTGATCAGAAAAAGCGATACCGTTGCTTTCACCAGTACCATATTTTTCAATTAACTTACCTAAGCGTTCCACACCTTCACGAGCACTTTTAACGAATGGTAAAACAAGATACACCATGGAATCTTCATCAACACCATTTTTAACTAAAGGATCATGTCCTAAACAGCGAGCATTGGTTGCTTCAGTTTCAGTAGCTGACATTGCTACGTTATATTCATTAATTCCTTGCTCATCCCAGCGACCTTCTGAAGCATCTGCTGTTGGTGTAGCAGTCCACTTGCAGCCATGCCCCTTTAAGTGAAGCTTCAAGCCGTTATACTTTGATACATAGTCTTCATCATAGTCCTTAGCTTCATGAACGACAAAAAGCTTTTCATTAATACCACCATAACCATCTTCATCACGTGCAATGATAGTCGAACCATCAATTGTAGCTTTTTTTCCGACAATCATTGCCGTACAGTTATCTTTACTTTTCTTCATTGTTTTCTCCTAAAAATTATTTATTGATTAACTACCATATTACGATCTATTTTAGCCCTACCATTATTATAATCAAACACATAATCAGGCTGCACGTTAAAAAGATAAACATTAAAGTTCAAATTATTGTTCAAGCTTATTGCCTGTAAATTAATACCACGCGCCATTAATTCATTTCCCCTAAAAATTGGTGTTGCTTGAAAAATAATTTTATTTCCTTGTTTTAAAGAATTTCGAACTTTTCCCTCAAAAATGGTCTGGATTTTTTGATTAGAAAATGCAGTTTGCGTAAATAAATTTTTCGGATTATTTTGATCACCTGACTGATTATTAGGATTATAGTTACCATCCTGATCAATTCCTGCCGAAATTGAATAAGCAATCAAATGACCACGATTATAGATCTGCGTGCCATTTTCTCGGTTAGAATGCCATGCCGTAGGATTAATAAACTGTCTTACTCTTAAAGAATCATTAGCCACATTTCTTGGTTCGAGAAAAGCAGTATTTGAATGAGAAGTACGATTTAAATTATCTAAATTAGAATAGATTACCTTGTTAACCTTCCAGGCATTTTTAATTAACGTGGACTTATTATTATTTACATAGATATAAGCCTTGTCGCCACTTTTAAAATCCAAATTGGCTAGTTTTTGATAATCATCACTAGATAATCCGCCATAATTAGTATTAGCTGTTGTAGCCTTATTTACTACTTGCTGAGAACTACTTGGTTCTTGACTTTGATTTGATGTGTGGTTAGAAGATTGAAGCTTAAACCAACCACCCCAAATAATAATCACAATTGCTATAATCCAGTTTGCTACTGTATTTTTTTGCTTTTTTCTATATTTTCTTCTCTTTGCCATTTCCTATTCCCCTAGCTTTATTTCTTTCAGTATAGATATTTGAACGTATGTTTGCAATATGATTAATAAGTTTTTATTCATTTAGACTGCTACAATAAACATGGCAACTCTATCAAAAATAGAAAGAAGAAAAAGAATGGAATATTTCAATTTAAACGATGGGAATCGTATCCCCAAAATCGGTTTTGGAACTTATAAATTAAACGGTTCTCGCGGCGTTTTTGCTATCCAAGCAGCCTTAAAAAATGGTTATCGTCTACTAGATTCCGCTGTTAATTATGAAAACGAGGGAGCTGTAGGGCGTGCCATCAAAAATAGTAGTGTAAACCGCGACAATATTTTTATAACTTCTAAATTACCTGGGCGTCATCACAAATACCAAGAAGCACTTGAACAAATTCAAGAATCTCTTTACTCTGCCGACCTCGACTATTATGATCTCTATCTAATCCACTGGCCAAATCCAAAGGAAAACCACTACCTTGAAGCTTGGCAAGCCATGATTGATGCACAAAGATTCGGCTTAATTCGCTCAGTAGGAGTTTCTAACTTCGAACCAGAACATATTGAATACTTATACCGTGAAACTGGTGTTATGCCAGCTGTTAACCAAATCGAACTGCATCCTTACTGGTCAAGTAAAAAAGTTCGTGAGTATGATAATCAACATCATATTATTACTGAAGCTTGGAGTCCGCTTCAGCGTGGTGGTGAAGCCTTTCAAGAAAAAGAAATTATTGAATTAGCACAGAAATATCACAAATCTCCCGCTCAAATAATCTTACGCTGGGAAACGCAAATCAATGTTGTGCCAATTCCAAAAGCCAGTTCTTATGAGCACCAACTAAGCAATTTAGACATTTTTGATTTCAAATTAACTCCTGAAGAAGTTCAAAGCTTAATTGATTTAGATAAAGAATCCGCACGCCGTTTCGATCCGAATGAGCACGAAGAATTCTAAAGAAAGCAGGTAAAATCTTCATGCAAGCAATTTTAAGTTTCAAAAATTGCTTTATTTTATGATCTCGTTTTTGTCTACATGATCTCTAAAACAACTGAGATACTTCATCATCTTGAGCATGGCCTTGTTTCCCCTACATCTTTTGCGCTATTTGCATTAATTGTTATTATCTTTATTAATTCATGGATGGTTCAAACTGTCTTTACTAATCGCTATGGGATAGGTAGCTGGGCAGACATTGCTTTTTATTTCATTGACATGATGATTCTGCTTTACATGTCTAACTCTTTTGACACAAACAACCTAACTGAAATGAAAATTTTATTTATTTCTGCTGGTTTACTTTCTTTTACTTTAGCAAGTCATTACTTAATTAATTATTTTCAAACTAAAAGTGAAATTGATCAAAATATTTCCCGGGCATTTTTTCTAATTTTAATTTTTAGATCAATCACTTTAATCATTGGCGGACTATTAGATAATATTCCTGGCTTTGTTTTAGCAGTCATTGGCATTATTTTTAGTTGGTTAATGCCTATTTTAACCACAAAATATACTATTAAACATCCTATTATTTTTCCTCATTTACTTGAAAGATTAAATCTTTTAGTAATTATTATCTTTGGTGAAACAATTATTGGAATTGCGGATTATTTTCGACCTAATACTTTTTCACTTTATTCAATTCTTATCTTTTTAACAGTCGCTTTATTATTTTTCACTTATGCTTTACAATTCGATAAGTTTACTGATGAAGATCAAGATGACGTTACAGGTAATGCTTTAATTTATTTACACTATTTAATAATCTTTGGAATCAGTCTAATTACTGTTAGCATTAAATTTATTCACGAAACAGACGCTAATTCTTGGTTTGCCGTCTTATGTCTATATTGCGGGGTTGGTTTATTTTATTTAGGATTATTATTTGCAACACGCTACAATAAACCGCAATTCAAATTAAGAAGATCTACTATTCTGGTCTTTTTAATTACAACTATAATTGGAGCAACTACTTGCCTTATTTGGTCTAGTTTTGAGGTAATTACAATTCTAACTTTTATAATCGTAGCAATTAATATCAGCTGGTTAGTCCATCTTAATCTTCCCCACATAAAAAAAGGAATCCTACTATAGGATTCCTTTTTAGTATCTAGATTTTTAACTACGTGCCCAATTATCAAGCACATTTAAGAAAAAGCTCTCTGACCAAGTTCTAATGTTTTGCCCTTGTTTTTTCAGAGCTTTTGCCTTATTTAATTCAGTAACATCTGTTCTGAAGAAATCGTGATCACCAACTAGAACGTAATCCGTATCTTGCCCCACTTCTTCTTGAATAAAGCCGCCTAGATTTTTTACTGCGTTAGCTAATTCATACTCATCTAGGTCTAAATCACCAGCAATTACCACTTTTTTATGAATAAAAGGACTGCGAAAAGCTTGCGTTTGCTTAACAATATCAGGCCACTCACTAGTTAAATCTAAAGTTTTAACTGCCTCTTGTGCTCTAAGCATATGCTCTTGTTTAAATAGTTTATGAAACTCATCAAAAACCTTTTTAGTATCTAAGCAATCATCTAAACCACGGTGTTCTTGGTTCTCTGCAATATTCATTCGATGCATGCAATCAAGCAAGCGATTATGTCGCTCTTGTGGATAAAAGCTACGCGCCAAACGGTAAACATCTACATAGTCATTGTTTAAAACTGTCAAATGATACTTTTCAGCTAAATCATAAACAAAGTTCAAATCAAAATTTACATTATAGCCAACAATTGGATCACTGCCGATAAATTCGCGATACTTCTTAATTGCTTCTTGAACTGGTAATCCTTTTTCTTCAATAGCTGCTTCATCAATTCCATTTAATTTAGTAATAAAAGCAGGTACCTTATTATTATCAGGAAACTTCACTAATTCTGAAAAAGTTGCTACTACTTCTCCATGACGTACTTTCAAGCCACCCATTTCGGTAATTCGATCACGATATGGACTAAGACCAGTAGTTTCAACATCAATTAAAGTATAGTTTTCTGGAAAACCAGGCTTTTCAATTCCTTTTTGACGTATTTTATCTTGAGCAGCTGGAATTCGTAGCACACCTTGAATAACTGAAATACTCATTTTTTAACCTTCATTTTTAGAAATTTTTTCAATCACTTCAGGAAGCGCCATCCCTAACCCGGCACTTCTTTTTTGAATGTTATCAGGTAATTCATCCTGACTTAAATCGGCTGCAACATAATGCCAATCTTTAAATTGTTCTACTAATTTTACCATTGGATCAAGCAATTGTGGACTAGTTGGATCAACACCTAATTCTAAAACCACAACTTTCTTAGTTTGATTTCTAGTTAAAAACCACCGAAATCTTGTATTAGCATCTTCATCTGGGAAGAAATGTGCATTAAGCGGCATATGAATTTCCATTGGTGAATCACAATCTTCGCAGCGCGGAATCTCGCCTTGTCCATTAATATATCTCTTTACAACAGACAAATCAGAGTAAGTACCATGGTTTAATCCACTAGAACACTGCATTCTAGTCCAATCGCCAAAAACATCAAAAATTTTCTCTTGCTCAAATCCCGCTGTTTCAAAAAAGTGACCAAAAGCACTGGTCGCAATAAAATAGTTCTTTCCATTTAAGAGCTCTTTTAATTGCTTCATTGCCTTACTTGGTTCATATTCAACTGAATATTCATTAATTAACTGACTCCAAAACTGCCATTTTTCATCCCAGGAATCAAAATTTTTGTCTAAGGCATCTGCAATAGTTTTAACATGATATTTTTTGCTTACTGCTTGATATTCAATTGGAAAAGCCGCGTCCTCAAACATATCAAGCCCTTCCATTTGTGCAAAGCCATTACCAGCAGTAACAATTACTGCATCTGCTTCAGCTAGCCATTTTTGTATTTGTTTAAAATCTTTCATGTTATTTCTTCCTTTTTATTTTTCAGAATATCCAACCAAACGTAGTTTTCCTTCGATATATTCTCCTAAAAAGACATCATCAATACTATTATAACCAGCTTTAGTTACTTCTTGTTCAAGCCAAGCACTAGATTTATGAATTAAATCTAAAACGTCATCATTAATTTGACCATCACTAATAATTGGAAAGCGAATATTATCTTCATCGTTTTCAATTACCGTTAACTGCCCATTTTGTTCAAAAATGCAATTTTTAACTTTTTCAACTGAATAAATTCCTCGACTCCTCAATCTAAACATTAATTCATTAGCTGAAATACCCGCCTTCATGCAATTTCCAACTAAGACCTGACCATTCTTTATCACTTGAAACGGTTTTCCATCAATTAAATTACGAACCCAATTACTACGTTCACGTCCAAACTTCAAAATAAAAACTACCAAAGTCCAAATCACTAACACGAGTAAAAACTGAATAATTGTAATGCTGGAATTATAAATTAAACCACCAATAATTCCACCAAGGACATAATTTTGTAACTGATCTAATGCTGTAGTTGGTGCTAAATTGCTCTTACCAAAAACGTTAATCTGAATAATGAGAGTTAAGATCCCTAAAGCAAACTTAATAAATAATTGTGTATAATCCATCTTTTACCTACTTTTGTACATATACATGATGATCAATTACATGAGCACGAGTCAAAGTGTAACTATTATTATCTTCATTTAAATTCAATTGATAATCTTCATTTTTGGAATCGATTCGGATAATCATTCCATCTTGCAAGGTCGTCGAACTTACCATTACATCGCTTTTCTTAACATTTGCATCGTCTGCAATTGACTTAATAAAAGGAACAATTTGAGCAGCCTTTGATTTTTGCTCATTATTTTGAATATATTTTTCATACTGAGTACCAGCAAATAATACCAAAAATAAAAGTGCGATGATTCCTAAATCACGATACCTGGTATTAAAACGATCTCGCAAATAAAGAATAGTAAAAATAATCATCGCACTAGCTGCTACAATCATTAAGATATATAAGGCCGTCCGATCAGTGTTTTGGTGACTTTGAATATAATTTATTGTATAAAAATTCATTTAACTTAATACTTTCTCTTTAATGGACGTTCATCACGATTACTATTTAATAAAACATGTTGCCGAACAATTTCAATCAAAGTTCTAGAAAGCAATGCCATACTCTCAGTTGTTACATATTCATATGGCCCGTGGAAGTTCGCACCACCATTAAATAAGTTAGGTGTAGGAATGCCCTTTTCTGAAATAAAATCTCCATCTGTTCCACCGCGAAATGGAATAATTTTAGGCTTTAATCCTAGAACTTCATAGGCATGTAAAACTAAATTTACAACATAAGGATGTTTCTTAATTAAATCACCAGGACTACGGTATTGATCATGTAACTCTAAGGTTACGCGATCTTTTCCATATTTTTCATTTAACTTATCCACTAGGTCTGTGACTAACTTTTTCTTTTTCTCAAAGCCATCAGTATCAAAGTCTCGGATAATCAATTGAATTTGGGCATGATCAACATTACCGTTATTGGATAAAACCATAAAATAGCCATCAAAGCCCTTACTATTTTCTGGGACCTCATCAGCCGGCAAGCCTTGGATAAATTCACTAGACATCAAAGCAGCATTAACCATTAAGCCATATGCTTCTCCGGGATGGACAACTGTACCATGAAAATGAATTGTAGCAGCTGCTGCATTAAAAGTTTCAAAAGCAATGTCACCTGGATCTCCATTATCTAGAGTATAGGCGAACTCAACTGGAAAACGTTGAACATCAAAACGAGCTGCTCCTTTACCAATTTCCTCATCAGGACCAAAAGCAACCCAAATATCGCCATGCTTTACGCTAGAATTTTCTTTTAAATATTTGAGCATTCCTAATAAACCCGCAATTCCGGCCTTATCATCCGCTCCAAGCAAGGTTGTTCCATCAGCAGTAATTAAAGTTTCACCTAAGTGCTTTTTCAAACTAGAAAATCCACTTGTGGACAAAACTCGCCCCTCTTTTAATACAATATCCTTTCCATCATAGTCTTGATGTACTTGCGGCTGAACATTTTCTGCATTGAAGTCAGCTGTATCCACATGGGCCACAAAACCGATCGGAGTAACTTGTTCATCTCTCACTGTGCCAGGTAGTTTTCCAACAAGATATGAATCTTTTTTAGAAAAAGAGATATTTTCTAAGCCCAAATTTTCTAATTCTTGTTCGATTATTTTTAGCAATTCAATTTGTCCAGGTGTTGTTGGTACTTCTTTACTTTGGTCATCTGAGCGCGTGTTTACCTTACAATATTCAATAAATTTATCTTGAATATACGCTTGATCAATTACAGCCATTTTAACTACATTCCCTTCTCCTAGATATTTTAATTATATTTTAAGGAAAAATATGCTTATGTCAATTTTCTATAATTCAGACGCTCCACTTTCGGCATCAATTTCTTGATTTTTACGATAAACTTCACCATTCGGATTATTTGGATCATCAACTAATTTTTGCCCAGTTTCCTTTAAATAATATTCCACAAGTGGATAAATATCTTGAATACTCTCATTAATTCCTGAAAATTGATGATTTTTATCAAAAACAGCACGATAACTATCCACCATAAACCTCTTTTGAGTATTAGTCTGGTCCGCAAAGCGGAATTCTTTTTCCCGACCTGTGCTTAATTTGTGGAAGACTTCCGCTAACTGTTTCTTTTCTTGCTCTGTTTTACCCAACGAACTAATATTTTCTCCAAGCTCTGGTGGATTATAGTTCATTCCCGGCAATTGTTTATAATATGTAAATTTTCCCAATTTATTAAAAGCAAGCAAGTTACTAGGAAAAGATGATAAATAATTATTTAAATCTGATACTCTCATTAAGCCCGTATTTAGCTTTACATAGTCATCATTATTTGCTGCATTTGACAATTTCTTTTTCCACTTTTCATTCATCTATTTATACCTCACAAACAAAAAAGCATGCCGAAACTCGACATGCTCATTTTAACTTATTTCGATTTTTATTAGTCTTTAATAGCTTTTAATCCTTCACGCTTTCTTCCCATATTAAACCAAGGGGAAACAGTAAAGGCCAAAACGTCATTAACAACATAAATTAAGGAGTTAACTGCCATTGCTAAAGTTGCATCTCCTTGTGCGTAAGTTACACCCCAAAGAATTAATTGAAAAATTCCACTAGCAGTCCACCAGAAGTATTGGTTGTTGTAGCGTAAGAAACACATAATTCCAGCAGTTAATGAAATAGCGAAACTAATTGCATCAATCCAAGGACGTGGGTCGTTAGTAAATTTACCAATTAAGTAACCTGATACTGCATACACAATTAAGGTACCAACAATTGCAATAATCCATTCTTTAGCACCAAATTTACGTAAATGGTTCTTAGTATCATCATTCCAAGATCTAACTGAAATAATAACTGGCAAGTCTAAAGTTAAAATATAAGCAATTTGCTCAAAAATCGATAAGTAATTTTTAGCAGCTAAACCTGCATAAATAAAACAAGCTGCCGAAATTAAACCAAGCCAACCATTAATTGCCTTAGTAGCGTTGATTGCTAACACACATAATGTTCCAAGTAGAGTACCAATAAATGTAATTACTGTTAAAGTAGTAATTTTGTTTTGAATCAAAATAGCCAATTGAAACCCAAAGGAAAAGAACCAAAGCATATAGTTTTGTACTGGCCAGCCATGTAATTGCTTAAATAGCCAAACAAAGTAATTATCCTTTCTTTCCTTATGATTTTCTTGTAATGATGTTGAATTATCCATCCATTAACTCCTCTTTCTCTATATTAGGTCACACCATATATTGTGCCTTATCCGCCTTTTACTCAAAAAAGCATCTGTATCTAGTATAGTAGTCAAAAAATTCAAAACAAGAGTTTACATCTTTAGGTAAATATGCGGTAGGCGTTCCTTCCAGTTAAATAAAGCGCTTTCTTTTCTTAGTCATTAGGATTTTCGAATAATTTAATATTTTTTTGACCTTTCAGCTTGCATCATCAGCATAATTTTACGTTCCAATTTATTTTTTTGATACCTCTTTTAATAACGTTTTTTAATTAGGTGCTTATTTTATTATGGTATAAAATTTATAGTCTTTGCCTTTTAAAGCTATTAATAGCAACTTTTTATCAAAAATAATATGAATATTCAGATTAATCAATCTTTTTTGATTTCATTATTTAAAGTTGAGTTATAATAACTTGTTGGAAAACAAAATTGTTATTTTATATATAAAATGATTGTAATCGAGGAAAAAGAAATGTCACATAAGAATGATTTATCTTTTATTGCTAAGCTTAATGGGAAAGAAAAGTTTAGCCTTAGAAAACTTTCAGTTGGATTAGTTACTGTTGCATTAGGTACAACATTCTTTTTAGAAAGTTCTAATACCGCGCATGCTGCTGAAGTAGACACTACAAATCAAAATGTTACTAGCCAAGAAAGTACTTCCGATTCTCTCAAATCGCGCACTTTAAATATTCAAAAGACTAAAGCTACAGAAGATTCCACAACTAGCACTAAACCTGTTCAAAATAATGAACAAACTTCTGTAAATCAAACTAGTAAAAATAGTGGAACTACTGTTAGGCAAGAAACTAACTTATTAGCTACTAAGTCAGAAAAAGCAAACACTACACAAGCATCAGCTCAAGCAATTAATTTTGAAGAAAAAATTCAAACTACCACTGATCAGAATCAATCTACAGCTGTAAGTATTACAGGTGATGACGCTAATAAGTCAATGATGGCTAATGTTACTCAAGGAACAATTAGAGTTCATATTAATCAAAATAAAGAGAACCCCATTACTATTAATAATGGACAAAAAATCACAGTTTCAATCGCTGCCACTAATAACTTGTTACGCTTTAGTACTCCTCCTTCTAAGATTAACGACTTTGAGATAAGCACATCACAAACAAATACCAATAAAATCTTTACTTTTACTTATACTGGTAGTGATGATGGGATTCTATCAAATTTTAATCCAACCTTTTATTTTACAGCTGATAATGACGTAACTAAGCAATATAAGGACATTCACGGTACTTACCCAGACTTCAATTTACCTGTTACCGTAACTTTATTTAATAACCAAAAATTTACTCAAAACTTACCAATCAAGATTACTCCATATAAAGATCTAGTTGTAACCAAAGAAATTCTTCACGGTTTTGTTATGGGACCAAAATTAATTGGAACCCCTGGGCAAGACGGTTATCCTGGTAATAATGGTTCTTATACCGAAAATGGTGCAACTTATTATGGACCAGAACCAAGTGCTGCGGCAGATGTTCCTGCTGATAAACAGAAATCTGCTCGACTAATGCAATACGCACTTGAATGGAATTATGGTTCCGCTAAAGAGCCAAGTTTAAATCCATTGATGGATGTTTTAGTTAACATCAAATTTAATAAGGGACAAGAAATTCTTCCATCTACTATTAAGGCTTTCAAGATTCCAGCAGATATGGAAGTCGTTGATTCTGATGGTCAAAGAGTACCAATTAATAAGTACTATGGTAACCTTGCAACTCTTCCTGAAGACACCAACTTTGAAAAATTTTTAAGAGACTCAATTTCTAGCGACAAAAAACAAATTACTATTGATCAAAAAGGCAATTTTACAGTTAACGGCGTAGATTATTCTACAATGGGGCCTTACTTTATTCAGTTAGATACCCTATTAAACCCTAACGCTATTGACAATTGGGCAAGTAACCCAGATTCCGGTGTGGGGCCTTCAATTACTACTCCAATTGTTAATGAAAATGATTGGAAACACTCCGGTTCAGGAAGTACAACTAATACCTCTACTCAAACTTATACCGACTTCAAATTTGATCCTGCAGTTGATCGTGTTGTTAGAATCTACTTCATTGACGAAAATACCGATAAAGAAATTCCAGATACTGTAAGATCAATTATTGCTAAAACTAATTCTACTGTTGATAACCCAACTATCAATATTATCAATGATCTTAAGAAACAAGGCTACGTGTTAGATAAACAAGCAACTAACGGTGAAACAAGTGATTTCAGCAAGAATCTGAAAAATTACAATATAAGTAATCAAAACTTTAAGACAGATTCTTTAGAAAATAACTACAACAGTCAAAAGATTAATATCAAAGATAAATCACTTAAGTATTACGTTTACCTTTACCATGGTACTACACCAGTTAGCGACAAAAAGACAATAAAAGAAACAATTAATTACGTTTATGCTAACGGTACTCAAGAAGGAAAAACGGCCGCAAATCCTTATGATAAGACTGTAAGTTATACTCGCACTGGAACTAACGATTTAGTTACCGACCACATTACGTGGGAAAAATGGCAACCTGATTCCAGTTTCAATGCTGTAGAATCACCTAATGCAAATGATAAGAATTATACCTTAGTTGATAAAACTGAAATCCCAGCCATTAAGTTAAACATAGATAATGATGGAAAGATTACTACTGAAGATAACGATCCTTTAACTTACACAGTTCATTACTATGCACCAGAACATGCACAACTTACCTTCTACGATGATACTAATGGCCAAAGCTTAACTGATTATTTAATTCAAAATAAACAGAAAGCTTTGTTAACTGATACTTATTCTGAATTAAATAATAATTCAAGTAAGCAGCCTATCTCGTTTACTGACGCAGATAGTATCGTTAACTTTTTAAAGAACAATCACTACATCTTTACTGGTGTTTCTGGTAATGGTTCTATCACAAATTCTGATTATTCAAAGATCGCTTATGGAAACTTCGATAATGATGAAACTAAGGATCAAGAGTTTATTCTTCATTTTAAGCATGCATTAGATAATCAGAATGAAACTGCTGTAGTTGCAGAAAAAGTTAACTATGTCTATGAAAATGGTCCCCCACGCAGGTAAGACAGTGGTTGATGCTGCAACTTCTCCAATTGACCAAAAAATTACTTACACAAGAACTAGAACTGTAGACCTTGTCAATGATCCTAAAGGTGAAAATACTAAATGGTCTAACTGGACACCTGATAAAGCATTCATTGAAAACTTTAATTTACCAGAAAAAGTTAGTGGTCTTGATAACCAAGAAAAAATTTATTTATTAGATTTAGCTCAAGTTAAAGCTACAAAAGATGGTAAAGTGTTCGACTACTCTTCACTTAAACTGCCATTTGAAACATCAGAATTGAGTAATGATAAGACTATTAATCTAAACGTCACTATTCCATATACTTTAGCTGAAAATATTACAGTTAACTATATTGATGACACGACTGGAAAAACTTTAGAGAGTAAGTCATTATCAGGTAAGCCTAATACAGAAGCCAATTATTCAACTAAGGATACTATTGATAAATATGTCGCTCAAAACTACGTTCTAGTTAGCGACCCAACCAATCAAGCCCCTCTTTCATTTGACAACGACGAACTTCCTAATAATCAAAATTATGAAGTTCATTTCAAACATGGAATCGGTCCTGTTTCTAATAAGAAGACAGTTACCGAAACTATTCACTATATTTATAAAGATGGTTCCCCAGCTGCTAAAGATGCTACTAACCAGCTCACTTTCACTGAAACTGGTACAAAAGATTTAGTTACTGGCACAACTGATACAAAATGGTCTGCTCCACAAACTTTCGCTTCAGTCACTTCTCCAACAATTTCTGGCTATACTCCAGATCAACTTAAAATTGATACTATTAAAGTTGACCATAACTCTCAAAATATTGAGAAGACAGTCATCTACAATGCTGATAAGCAAGGTGCTGTTCTTCGCTTCTATGATGATACTGAAGGAAAATTCATTGACTTTGTTAAAGACCTTAAGACAGATGGAACAAGCAAATCTACTATTTCATTTACTATTCCATCCAATTACGATTTTTCAAACTATAACTTTGTTGCAGTAAACGTAGGTAATGATCCTAAAGGTATAACTACTAAGTTGTCAGGCGATACGTTGTCTGATGTAGCTTACGGCAAGTTTGATACTAATGATCAAGTCGACCAGTACTTCATCGCTCACTTTACTCATAAGACAAATGACGTTAAAGAAAATAAGTCTATTTCTGAAAAAGTTGTCCTTTATGCCGAAAATGGTCCTAAGAAAGGTCAAGCTCTCCAAACTATTGAATTAGGTAATACCGGTTTCACTAGAAATGGACAAAAAGACTTGGTTACAAATCAAGTTTCTTGGGAAACATGGACAATAGAAAATAATAGTCACGCTGTTTCTCTACCAGTGACATTTTCAACTGTTTATAAGATTGATCCTACTAATATTACTCAAACTACACCTGTTTCCAAGAAGTTTGAAATTAATAATCAAATAGTATCTCCACTAACCTTCAATGCTACGACGGATCAAGATTTGATTAAATCTTTAGCAAACAGTACAGAATTTATGGTTAAAGTTCCGTATGAATTAACTGAAAATGTTAATATAACTTATATTGATGATACTACTGGTAAAACATTAGAAACTAAGAGCTTATCTGGTGAGCCTAATACAAATTCACAATATTCTACTAAAGATACAATTGATAAATACGTAGCTAATAATTACGTTTTAATCAGTGATCCAACTGATCAAAAGAACATTTTCTTTGATAATGATGAAAAGCCTAACAATCAAAATTATGATGTTCACTTTAAACACGCCTTTAAAGAGATCGATAATTCTAAGACTGTTAACGAAACTATCACCTATATTTATGATAACGGCAAAGAAGCTGCACCAACTTATAATACTTCTGTAGAATTTACCCAAACTGGAAAGCTTGATTTGGTAACCGACAAGGAAGAATTGAATGATTGGTCTCCAGTTTCTAATACCTTTATCGCAGTTACTTCACCAGTCATTAAGAACTATACTGCCGATCAAAAACAAATTGCTGCACAAGCAGTTCAACCAAATAGTAGTGACCTTTCGTTCCAAGTTGTTTACACTGCTGTTCCAGTTCAACCTACCAAACCAACCGAGCCTACTAAGCCGGTTCAACCTACTAAACCAACTATACCTACTAAACCGGTTCAACTTGCTAAACCAGCTAAGTCAACACAAACCCAATTAGTAAGAAAGAACAACGAAACAAAATCACCTATTTCTTCTCATTTAGCTTTACCAACAAACGCTGCTAGTCACGAAACTAAGAAGACTGAAGAAAACAACTTACCTCAAACTGGCGCTAAGCCAAATGATGCTAGCCTAATCGGTTTAGCCTTTGGCGCTACTTCATTCTTACTTGGTCTAGTTGGCAGTGAACTTAAACGAAAGAGAAAGAATTAATTTCTTTTCAACAAAAACGTTAGATTAAAACTCTAACGTTTTTTTGTGTTCTAAAAGCATTTTTCTAGTGAGAAGTTAATTACTTTCGGTATAATTTTTAATTAATAGCTACTTTTTTAGAAAGGAAAAGCAAATGATTAAAGAATTCAAAGAATTTATTTCTCGTGGTAACATGATGGACTTAGCTGTCGGAGTTATTATCGGTGCAGCATTTACCGCAATTGTAAATTCATTAGTTAAAGACTTAATTAATCCCCTCATCGGATTATTTATTGGTAAGATTGACTTATCAAATCTGAAATTTACTGTCGGTGAAGCCACATTCAAATATGGTAGCTTCTTAAATGCAATTATTAACTTTTTAATCATCGCATTGGTTGTCTTCTTCTTAATTAAATTAGTCAATAAAATGATGCCTAAAAAAGAAACTGAAGAAGACGATCCAACACCAACTAATGAAGAAATATATCTTCGTCAAATTCGTGATTTATTACAAGAAAAAACTAAATAGATTACTGCATCCCTTAAATATTTGAGGGATGCATCTTTTTCAAAAAATAAAACTCCTTTTTGCGTAATTTAAATTAGAGATCTTTCTCTAATACACTTAAAGGAGCGTTCTATGAACAAAAAGGAGCTTGAAAGCGCGTTGATGAAGCAGATATCACTGCTGATCCGATCTTTAGCTGGGTTATGGAACAAGGAACTAATTGCCGCGATCTTTTGCAGGCAATTGCACCTGAATTGCATATTCAAACTGCTAGTTTTGAAACGCAGAAAAGATTAAAGTTTCATCCTGCTATGCATGGCATTATTCCAGATATCTACGCTACAGACGACAAGGGCCGAGTCTTTGATATTGAATTACAAATGACTCTGCCAGACTTTTTAGGAAAGCGAATGCGGTATTATTTTTCAATGATGGATCAAAGTCTGTTTATGCAAGGTGAAAATTATCGCAATTTGCCTACTACGTACTTAATTTTAATTCTGCCAACTGATCCTCTCGGACTTGATCAGTATCGCTATGATACGACTTGGAACACCAAGGGATTCAAACATGATCCACTAAATATTGGTCAAAAATTAATTTTACTTAATGCAAGTGGAACAAAAGGAAAAATCACGCCACGTCTCCAAGGATTTTTCGATCTAATGCGTGGTAAAATTAATACAAATGATAGCTTTATTCAAAAGCTACAAAGCGATGTTGAGAAATACAAAACCAATCCAGAAAGAAGGAAAGAACTCATGGATTATCAAATGAAACTTGATGACATGCGATATGTCGGCGAAAAAAATGGTAAAGAAGAAGAACGAATTGATGCCATTAAGAAGATGATTAACCTCAGTAGAAAATTAAATGCTAGTAATGACTTCATATTAAAACAATTAACTGATGATTATGGTGCATATTTTTCTCAAGAAGAATTAAAACAATTTATTAAAAATAATTAGATAGTTAAAAGACACCCATGACTCTATAAAAAATTAAGTCATGAGTGTCTTTTGTATTTAAACTAAAGTCTAATTTTTCCTAAAGGTAATTATTTGTACCTTATCACCAGAACTAATAGATCCTTTTTGAACTGGAGTAATAGATTCAATTAAATCCATATTAGTATAAACAACAATTACAGAATCATCGCGACCGCTATCAGTAACTTGTTTTAAGTCCATTGTTCCAAGCAACTGACCAGGAGTAACATGATCTCCCTTTTGAATTTCCATCTTAAAAGGTGCCCCATTTAACTCCACTGTATCAATTCCTAAGTGTACAAGGATTTCTAATCCTTCTTTGGTCTTAATACCAATAGCGTGCTTAGTAGGAAATAAAGTAGATATGTCGCCCTCTACTGGTGAATGAATTTCTCCACTAGTAGGCTTAATAGCATAACCATCGCCTAACATTTTAGTAGAAAACACATCATCTTTTACTTCGGTAATTGGTATTAATTCACCATCAACAGCGGCATCTACTTCTAATCCTTTATTTTTCTTTTTAAAAAAATTAAACATTTCTCTAACCTCTTAAATCTTTTAATCCAATTAAACCCAGCAAAAGAATACACAAAACATACAATACTGTACTGATGATAATAGTTGTCTTAAAATACGCTATTGCTCTGTCTGTAACTTTAAAACTATGTAAAGCACGTAAGCCAAAAAGACTTAATAGAAAACAAATAATATTGCCTACTAGCAACTGACAGAAACACTGACAAATCCAAAAAATTTTTAGTTCTTTGGTACTATTGACTAACTTATCTTTCTTTATCCAGCAATAATATCCTAAAAGAAAATCAGTAATGGCAACAATGACGGAAACAGCTATCGTGGGCTGACTATGAAACATATCTGCCAAACTTACTTTCGTCATTACAACTCTAAATTCAAGCAGTCCCCAAAAAAGTAGCGGAGCAACAAGTAGAATAATTGAGTACCACTTCAAAATAGAACGTATATTTAACCGTAGTCGTTCCATAATTTGATCACAAAAATCAGTTACTTTATTCTTCGTCATAGTCCACATTATCTAACTCTCCTTTTTGTTCCTCCCACTGATAGTACTTAGCAATCAAAAGGTCAATGAAAGTATACGCAGGACTAAAGGCGTCATTGGTAGCCTCTTCTTCCCCTCCAGAAAATTTTTTAAACTTCAAGGTACGGAAGAAAAAACTATAATCTACTAATGAGATCAACTCTGCTGGGCGCAAGGTTGTAAATGATACTGTCGTTATTTTGTTATTCAAAAGTTTTATCTTACTTATTTCATCGCGGATTTGAATATTATCACCACTATAAGAAATGATAAACAGCATATCTTCCTCTACGGCCCGTCTACTTACTATTCTTAGTTCTTCAATTGCCGATGGAAGAATTACAGCTATTTTCCCGATTATGAATAACTCATGAGCCAAATATTTTGCTATTAACTCTTGAGACCAACCTGTTGAATATAAATAAATCGTATTTGCGCGCTCAATATCAGAAAAAACCTTTTCTAAGTCTAACGTGTTATAGTAATTCAGCACCTCTTGACTTGCATTTTCTACTTCAGTTGCAATATCAATCGTATTCATTTTCTTTTCATGAGTTAAATCTGATAATTCAAACCGCAATTCACTGTAGCCTGATAAACCTATTTTTTTGCACAGTCTAAAAATAGAAGATTCTGAAACATACAATTTTTTTGCTAGTTTTGCTAAGCTCAAATGGCTACATAATGTTGAATTTGAAAATAAGAATCTAACAATCTCTTTCTCAGATTCACTTAACTCTCCGTTTTTTTCCCAAACGCGTCTTTTCAAGTCAGTCATTGTTACATTAATCTCCCCAGTAATGTAAATGCTATCATAATTACACTACTAGAATAACATAAGACTAGTCTAAAAAGCGTTTGGAGTACTACATATTTTCTTTCATTTTATCAACAATACTATCTGCATTTAAGCCAATAACAATATCAATCTCATTGTCTCTACGAGTAACTTCATGAGCTCCTAAATCTTTAAAGTGAGCATCATCTGCAACTTTAGATAGATCATAGACTTCAACCCTAATTCTAGTTGAGCACGATATTAATTTCTTGATATTATCACGACCACCAAGTAGATCAATAAATCCAATAGCTTGTTCAACTTCTGGATCTTGTTCTTGACTTACCTTTGTACTTTGACCAGCTTTTTCAATTAATGTTTGCATTCTTTCTAAGACTTGCGCAACATCAAGACCAACAATCACTTGAATAGCTTTACCATGGTGAACAACATTAACAGCTTTATTAGCTCTGAATTGAGCATCTGATCCCAACTTATCTGGATCCCTTACAGTTACACGTAATCTAGTAGCACATGACGATAATTCTTCAATATTGTTTGGTCCACCTAATAATTCTAGATAAGCTTGTGCTCTAGCAATATATGGATCAGAAGCATCGACACCAGTAGCTTGTTGAGCCGCCTTTTGTTGAGCCATCTTTTCTTTATATTCTTTCTTATTGATTAATTTAACATCTTCATCATCAGCTTCACGGCCTGGAGTTACGTAGTTAAATTTTTCAATCATTATCTTAAAAATAAAGTAAGTAAGAAGACCGAATACAATTCCGACAATAAATTGCATTACATAGATGTGCCAGTGATTTGCCCAAAGTGGAAGCCAGTTCATTGACGCAATACCAATTGCACCATCTGACATAAGTCCTCTTAAACCAAAACACCACATAACCGTATTCATAGTAGCAGCCATAACTGAATATACAATCCAGAGTACTGGGGCAGCAAACAAGTAAGTAAAGTCAATAGGTTCAGTAATACCAGCAAAAACAGAAGTTAGTGCAGCTGGGATAAGCAATGCTGAGGTTTGTTTCTTCTTATTCTTCTTAGCGGTTGCATAGAAAGCCCAACAAATAAATGGTACTAAGAAGACTTTTTCATTACCGTAAAGTTGAAATCCTTCTACAGAAGCAATTTGTGATAAAGGTTTTGTACTTGCAGCATATTCTGTTAAGTGCTTTAACCAATATGGTTGAAGTCCACCAGCAACCACGGCTGGTCCAAACTGGAATGGAATATATACTAAGTGGTGGAGTCCGGTAGGAATTAATACACGGTTCAAAAATGAATAAATCCAAATTCCTACAAAACCACTGCTTACAATAAAGTGTTGCATACTGTTAATACCTAATTGAACTTTAGGCCAAATTAAACAAGTTAAAAATGCAACTGGGATCATTACAAAGAACCCTAAGAAGTAAACATAAGTTGACCCCTGAAAAGTACCTAGCCATTCTGGTAATTTCTTATCAAAGTAATGATTATGGAGATAAACAACAATACCAGCAATAATTAGGGAGAAGACAATATTAGTATCTAGTGTCTTAATACCGGCAATTTCAGTTAAACCACCGTTAGTCGCATTAGCAGTAATTTGAATCTTATTAAAGTTTGGTACTCCAAAGAAAGCACCCCAATGACTTAGCATAGCTCCAACAAAATAGTTGAAAGTCAAGTAAGTAATAAGAGCTTCCATTGCAGCACGTCCGCGTGATTTATTTGCTAGTCCAATTGGCAATCCAACAACAAATAATAGACATTCTTGATTAAATACAGTCCAACCACCAGCGGAAATTGTATCCCAAACTTTATACCAACCAGTCGTAGGATTAGCTAATGATCCAAAAATTGTCGCATTGTTAAATAAGCTTCCTAAAGCTACCACAATACCGGCAAACGAGAAAAGCAAGACAGGTACGAACATTGCCGCCCCAAATCTTTGTAGTTTCTGCATCATAATTCATTCACCTCACAAAAAGAAGGACCTATTAAACCACAGCATTAACAAGTCCCCCTTTAATAAATCGTTTATCTATTAAATTCCTATTTCAGTTCTGGCCAGTAAGGCTTGTTTTCTGGAATCATATCGTCAAGTATCTTCTTAGCAACAAGTGCATCTGGAACGGTCTTATTAAGTGCAAATGCTTCCCACATCTTTTCATATGAGTGTTGTTCGTATGCATCAACAACTAGTTTTTCACAAGTTTGTTGTTCCATCATCAAGCCTCTTTGGAAGATTCCAGCTTTACCAGTTGCCATTGGTTCAACGCCATGTGAGGTAAACAAGCAAGGAACTTCAACGATTGAATCAGGATCCATATTTGAAATAGCACCATTATTTGGAATATTTGCTAAGAACTTTTCTCCGGTGTTATAAGCAATTGCATGACAGATATCAACAATATATTCTGAGTGAGTTGCGTTACGATCCCACATATTATTTTCGGCAGTACCTTCTTTAACGATTCGTTCACACTCACCAAATACAATCTTTTGACGATATTCACGAATTTCATCAGTACGAGTATGATGCGGATCTGCATGCTTAACTTCATATTGTGGATAGTAATAATATTGCATGTAAGTGTTTGGTAAAGTATTTGGTTCCAAAGCATAGCAATCAGCTGCTTTCTTAAAAGTTGCTTCCCAGCTAGGCTCAGTATCCTTATCAAAATCACCGCCTACCCAGTAACCATTCTTTGAAACGTATTTCTTAAGTTCTGGCATTAAATCTTTTCCAGTCTTCTTGTCCCAAACACCTTTCCACCAACCAAAGTGGTTTAAGCCGTAATAGTTGAAATCTAAGTCATGATAATCTTTCAAGCCACAAATTTGTGCCATTCTTGTCATGATATCAATTGGCATATCACAAATATTAATAACTTTTGAATGTGGGCGAAGTCGACGACATGCTTCAGCAACAATGGCAATAGTATTAGAATAATTAATCATCCAAGCATTAGGTGAATATTCTTCCATCCAGTCAATAATTTGAATAATTGCTGGAATAGAACGAAGACCGTATGCCATTCCTCCGGGTCCTGTAGTTTCTTGTCCATTAACTCCATATCTCAATGGTATTTTCTCATCTAAACTACGCATGTGGTATTTACCAACACGAATTGAACCCATAACGAAATCAACATCAGTAAATGCTTCCTTAGGATCAGTAGTATATTCGAACTCAATTTCTGGAGCTCTTTCTTTCATAATAATTGCTACTGCATCCCCAATTTTCTTTTGACGTTCTGCGTCATTATCGTAGAATTTTAACTTTCTTAATGGAAATCTATCTTGATTCTGTAATAAGTTCAGTACAAAGCCTGGTGTAAATGTACTACCACCACCAGCAATAACAACTGAAAACTTACGGTTATCTTTAGTCATACAGTTTCTACTCCCTTTTGTGATTCTCTTTTATAAGATATATCTCGAAAAACTTTTCCTTGTTTTTCCTCTCAGCTAGCTTACACATTATTTATACCGCTCCCAGTCTATTAAAGAAAGCGATTTCAGCACTTAAGAATTCTATTTCACTTGTTCAAAAATTCTTGTCAAATACTGAAATATATTTCATCCATCAGTTTAATTAAAAACATTACGTATCAATACTGTTTAACAATACAAATTTTATCAATTGGTATTTACCATTGATGTGATATTTCATCATACTAATTAGTTAATAGACATCCCTTTAGCAGTTACTCCTTATCTACATACAAGCAAAAGAAAAAGCCTACTTCAAAAAAGTAGGTTTTTTAAAATCTAAAAATTATTCAACTAATATTCCGAAGCACCAGAGTTAGTATCAGGTTTTGCTTCTTTCTTTTCTTCTACGTGTTCTTCGTACTTAGACGCACTAGTTGCAGTATCAACTTCATCTTTCTTATAAGTTGCGCCAGTGGTTGCGTCAGGATCATCTACCAGCTTTTGACCAGTAGTTTCACAGAAATATTTTACAAATGGATAAATATCTTGTACCCATTCATAAGTTCCCATATAGTTACCATCTTCGTCTTCAATTCGCTTATAATCATGCAAAATCAACTTATGACGATTACCATTTGGCACTGGCATCTTAACTTCATCGTGTCCATCTACCTTATTTCTTAAAGCATAGATAACTTTCTTAGCTTCAGGAATAACATTACGAATATGAGGGTGAACTGCTCCCATAGTATCACCAACTTGGTCTGGAGTACGACCAGCAAGCATCTTTTTATTTGGATCAGTTGGCTTGTTATACCATAAAAATTGGTTATTATCATCAACATAAGTCAATTCGCCAAACGTACGACGGAGCATCCAATTAATTTGATTAACCGTAAGAAGACCAGCATCCAGCTTTACATAGTCATCACCTTCAGCTGCATTAACTTTCTTAGCTGCCTTATCTAACCACTCTGGATCATTTTTGTCTATACCTTCAACAGTGTAGCGTGATTTACCAGTCGCATCAAAATCTTCTTTAAGATAATCTTCTTCTTTTAAATCTTTTAACCATTTAGGTTCTGCCATTTTACTTCACCTCATAAAACTTATTTACTCTCAAGTTGATTATACCTACTAAAGAAAGAGCTTTCAATGTCTATATACAATATTTTATATACTGTTTTAGCATAATATATATTTATGGAATATTATTTTTTTAAGATTAATTGTTGACTAAAAGTAAGTTATAAGATATTATAACTTGTGAAAAGTAAGAAAGGAGCTAATGATTATGTTTAATGTACGTCAAGCAAATTCTTGTTGTTGTAATTGTCAAAAAATTTGGCAATTATTTGGCGTACAGTCATTAGTTCACTTCAGGAATTTCTCTAGTTAGAAACTAGCTTTTCAAAGTTATAACTATGATTTTTCTCAAGAGCTGTTGGCACTAGGCCAATGGCTCTTTTTTGTTTGCTTAGAATCGGGGTTGAATAAATTGCAAACTACTCTCATTGTTTTAGTAGCCGTCGCTATTCTAGCTGGCATGGCTTACTTACATAAAAAGAATTGGGGATTTACCAAGCTAGTATTTCTCTCATTAGTCGTTGGAATCGTCTTTGGAGTTTCTATTCAATTAATGTTTGGTGCCAAAAACGAGATTGTAAAAAATAGTATTGATTGGATTTCAATTGTTGGAGATGGGTATGTCTCCTTATTACAAATGTTGGTTATCCCACTAATCTTTGTTTCATTAGTTGGTGCCTTTACGCAATTAAAAATGACTACTAAAATCCGAAAAATTGCTACAAGTGTCTTAGCTATCTTGCTAGGAACTACTGCAGTTGCTTCATTCCTGGGCTTTAGCAGTGTTGCAATTTTTAATTTAGGCGGAGCTGGCTTTGCTAAGGGAATGACTGCTTCTTCAACTGCTCTTAGTGCAATTAAGGACCATCAAGAACAATTGAAAGGCCTAACTTTACCGCAACAAATTACTTCGTTTTTCCCGCAAAATATTTTTGCCGACTTTGCAGGAATGCGTTCAACTAGTACAATTGCAGTTGTAGTTTTCTCTATCTTTGTCGGAATTGCATTCTTACAAATTAAGAAAGAAAAAGCTGAAGTCGCTGCTACCTTTGCACGTGGTATTCAAGCATTACGTGCAGTTATCATGCGGATAGTTAAAATTGTACTCGAACTCACTCCATACGGAATCTTTGCTCTAATTGCTAGAACTACTGCAACTAACAGTTTCGCAACAATGAGCAAATTATTGGTCTTCATCGTTGCCGCTTATGTTGCAATAATAGTTATGTTTATTGTTCACGCTGTTTTACTTTTAATTAATGGAATTAATCCTATTACTTACTTTAAGAAGGCGTGGCCAGTTTTAGTTTTTGCCTTCACTTCCAGAACTAGTGGTGGTAGTTTGCCATTTAATGTTCGTACCCAACGTGAATCAATGGGCGTTAGCGACACAATTGCCGATTTCGCCGCTAGCTTTGGTTTAACTATTGGTCAAAATGGATGTGCTGGTATTTACCCATCGATGGTTGCAGCAATTACTGCTCCCCTTGTTGGAGTTAATATTTTCTCATGGCAATTTGTCTTAACCTTAGTTGTAATTGATGTTATTTCAAGTTTCGGCGTTGCCGGTGTTGGTGGCGGTGCAACATTTACTACTTTAATGGTACTTGGAGCACTTAACCTGCCAGTTACAGTACTTGGAGTTTTAATTGCTATTGACCCAATCGTTGACATGGCAAGAACTGCTCTTAATGTTAATGATTCGATGGTCGCTGGTGTAATTACTGCTAAGCGTACTGGTGAATTAGATTGGAATATCTTTAATAATCAAAAAGATGATGTAGATACTGAAATTGAATAATTTTTATAAATATTCTTGACATTATTATTTAGTCATTGTAGTATTATGACAACAAAATTAATTAAAGCTTAGAAAAGATGAGTAAGCACTTAATGCATCTCACAGAGAGTCGGAACAGGTGTAAGCCGATGTTGCTAGAGTGAAGAAGATGGTCTTGGAGCTAAATTAAAATGCGAGCTATTTAAAGTAAGCAATTTACGATTGACGTACGTTATCACGTCTGAGTCTTCCATATTTTGGAGTACTTATTAAGGAACTGATTGTGAAATTGGTTTGAATATAGGGTGGTAACACGTATTAAGCGTCCCTAGTGTAGTGTAATAGCTATACTAAGGACGCTTTTTCTTTTGCCGATTTATTTTTTGTCAAAGGAGGGATCATTATGAAAAATAAGAATATTATTTTTAACGAACGGGTATTTAATCGAATGCGCTACTTAAATATGATCCCTCTTGTTAGTGGATCCTCAAAAAACATTTAAGTGAAAAATTTAGTTAAAATTAAGAGGTAGATTACTATGACAGAATTAGCACATTTTGACATTGTTGGTAGTTTTTTAAGACCGGAAGAATTAAAACAGGCTAGAGATAAATTTAATCACGGAGATATTTCGCAAGCTGAACTAACTCAAGTAGAAAACCAAGAAATTGAAAAGTTAATTCATACAGAAGAAAACTTAGGCTTAAAAGCTGTAACTGATGGCGAATTTCGTCGCAGTTGGTGGCATCTTGATTTTTTATGGGGCTTAACTGGCGTTAAAAAATACGATTATCACGAAAGCTACAAGTTCCATGGCGCTAAAACTAGAACAGATAATGCAGAATTAGCTGGCAAAGTAGCTTATAATCCCGAGCATCCATTCTTTAAAGCGTTTGAGTTTGTTAAAGAGCATACTAATGTGACTCCTAAACAAACTATCCCATCCCCTACACTGCTTTTTAGAGATAACCGATCAGATAATTGGCCTAATTTTTATAATAATAAACGAGCTTATCTTGATGATCTGGCTAAAGCGTACCATGAAACAATCAAGCATTTTTACGACTTAGGTTGTCGCTATCTTCAAATTGATGATACAACTTGGGCTTTTTTAATCAGTAAATTGAACGAATCCAAAAATTATCCTAAGGAACATGAAAAATATATTCAATTAGCGGAAGATTCGGTGTATGTAATTAATAAGTCACTAGAAAATCTACCAGATGATCTGACTGTTGCTACACATATCTGTCGTGGTAATTTTAAATCTACGTTTCTTTTTTCAGGCGGATATGAACCAATTGCTAAGTATTTGGCGCAATTAAATTATGATCGCTTTTTCTTAGAATACGACAATGACCGTGCTGGAGATTTTGCTCCAATTAAAACAATCTGGAACAACCGGGATGATGTCACAATTGTTTTAGGATTAATTACATCAAAAGATGGACAGTTAGAAAATCCTGCTGCAATTATTCAAAGAGTTAATGAAGCAGCTAAATTAGTTCCATTGTCTAACCTCGCGCTTAGTACACAATGCGGCTTTGCCTCAACAGAAGAAGGTAATATTCTCAGCGAAGCTGATCAATGGAAAAAGATAAAATTAGTCGTTGATACTGCTAACAAAATTTGGAAATAAAAGATATTTTTATAAGGAGGAAATTTATTATGGGTAAAGTTGAAAGTTTTGAATTAGATCACACTAAAGTTAAGGCACCTTATGTTCGCCTAATTACTGTTGAAGAAGGTAAAAAAGGTGACAAGATTAGTAATTTTGATCTTCGCTTAGTTCAGCCAAATGAAAATGCCATCCCTACTGGAGGTTTACATACTATCGAGCACTTGTTAGCTGGATTATTGCGTGATCGCATTGACGGCTACATTGATTGTTCACCATTTGGTTGCCGAACGGGCTTTCATCTCTTAGTTTGGGGTACCCCATCAACTACAGATGTTGCTAAGGCTCTTAAGGAAGCACTTGAAGAAATTCGCGATAATATTCAATGGGAGGATGTTCCTGGCACTACTATTGAATCTTGTGGGAATTACCGCGACCATTCTCTATTTTCTGCTAAACAATGGTCAAGAGATATTTTAGAAAAGGGTATTTCTGATGATCCATTTGAAAGAAACGTTGTAGAATAATTATTTTTGAAAAATAGGACAAAAAAGATGCATATTACTGCTTCAAACAGTAAAAATGCATCTTTTTTCGTATTTATTTAATTTTTATCTTTTTCTTCTCTTCCTTTCTTTACCACCAATTAGTCCAATTATTGCTCCGACAGAAGCTAATGCTAATCCTGCTAATGATAAATCTGTCTTTTGACTACCAGTTTGCGGTAGTGTTGTTCTAGCACGATTAATTTGCTTAGCTGATGTGACATTTCTTGAAGTTCCAACTGCATAAGTTGTATGAGTTAAGCTTGTAGAAGTGTTTGAAGCTTCAACATTCTTGGAGTTGTTTAACTTATTAATTTGCGTAACAGTCTTAGATGATTCTGTTTCATTCGATTGATTTGGCTTGTTAGGTATTGTTTGTTCTTCCGGCTTTGTTGGCTTACTTGGTTGTGTTGGCTTGTCCGGTGTTGTCGGTTCTACAGGTTTAGCTTTATAAATTACTGTACGTTCAATATCCTTCGAATCTTTTGAAACAGCCATAGAATTAATCTTTCCTTGATCTGGTGTGTAACCTGTAATTTCTGGAGAGAACACTTCATTAAATACCTGTGGACCGCTCCAACTGCTCTTTTCTTTACCAGTTACTAAGTCTTTGCTCCCAGTCTTAGTGAATATTACTTGCTTTTGAACATCATCATGAGCTTTTGCGCCATCTTCATATAAATAGTGAACTATTTCAGTTACTGCCTTTGTATCCTTAACTGGTATAGTCTTGTGAGTAAAGTGAGCAATAAATACTTGATCTGCATTCTTATCCGTATCAAATCTGCCATAATTTACATTATCTAAACTATCACCATTCAACTTATCAGATTTATTTGCTGGATCATTGCTGCTATCAACCTCAATAAAACTATAGTTTGATAAATTATATGGAACATTGAAACTGATATTTTCATTGCTCTTACCTAGAGTATTAATATCTGGCGCTAATTCAATAAATTTATGATCAGTATCATCGTAGAATCTCAATTTAGCTTTTTGTTCATCAGCTTTGTACGTTACTGTTCTATCAATATCAGAGTCAGTTGGTTTTACCTTTATTTCAGGAACAGCATCAACATTAGGTATATATCCCACTATTTCTGGAGATTGAACCTTATCAAAACTATCCTTTTTAGTCGTCCAATCGTTCCACATATCTTCATTAGTTACTTCATCACGTTCTCCATCACGAGTGAAAACTACTGGAGTACCAATTACATCAGGTCTTGCAGTCTTGCCATCTTCATAAACGTAATGAATCGTTTCATTAATCGTCTTTGTATCACTAATCGAAGACAGATGATGGATCAAATGTACATTGTAAACTTGGTCTACCTTATCATCGTGATCAAAGATCAATTCACTTCCATTTGTTTCATCAGAAACTAAATCATAATGTTGCTTTTCATAATTAGCAATTGAATCACCAGTTGTATAGCCTGACTTTTCATCAGATTTACCATTAAGCTCCTTGGTAGCTAAAGTCTTACCTGTTGTATCATCGACATAGTTTACTGTGATCTTTTGCGGATTTGCCTTATAAGTCACTATCCTAACAATATCTTTTGAATCATGTGAAACTGTGACAGAATCGATCTTTTCTTGATCTGGTGTATAGCCTGCAATTTCTGGAGAAACTACTTCTTCAAATTCTTTTGATTTACTCCAATTGCTCTTTTCTTCACCTGTTACTAAATCCTTAGTTCCTGTCTTAGTGAATGTTACTTCTTTTTGTACATCGTCATGAGCTTTTGTACCATCTTCATAAACATAATGAACTGTTTCAGTTACTGTCTTCGTATCCTTAACTGGTGCGGTCTTGTGAGTAAAGTGAGCTATAAAAATTTGATCAGTATTTTTATCCTTATCAAAATTACCATAGTTTACTTTATCTAAAGTATCTCCATTTAATTTGTTAGATTTATCCGCTGGATCATTACTACTATCAACTTCGATGAAACTGTAATTTGAAAAGTCATAAGGAACATTGAAACTAATATTTCCATTGCTCTGGCCAGTTGTATTAATATCAGGTGCTAACTCGATAAATTTATGATCAGTATCATCGTAAAATCTCAATTTAGCTTTTTGTTCATCAGCTTTGTACGTTACTGTTCTATCAATAT
>OIQW01000049.1_pt1 | contig 27185 bp, 24 predicted proteins | sample 1586091 | NCBI WGS metagenome assembly OIQW01 (sample SAMN02675046, study PRJEB24791) | human gut metagenome, SKBSTL021 | isolation source: stool | host: Homo sapiens | place: USA
TGCCCGATTCCTTTCGAGGTGGAAGGTTTTCTGAAGCACCTTCAGTCTCTGATGGAAATGGCGTATGCAAATGACGAACATATCAGAGAAAAGGTTTCTGAGATTGTAACAACGTATCATCCGGCGGGGGAACACGGCAGCGAGAAAAAAGGCGAAGTGTATGAAAGGCTGCTGGGTGGAAAGACAGAGCAGTGAAATTGGAGAAGAAATTAGTAAGAGACTCTTAAAATAGATAATATAAGAGTATTTGTTAAGTAAAAGAGGGAAAAGAATGGAAATAAAACCGTTTGAAGAAAAAATTTGGTTATCATCACCTACTATGCATGGAGAGGAAATGAAATATATATCAGAAGCATATGAGACAAATTGGATGTCCACAGTAGGTAAAAATATTAATGAAGTAGAACGACTTACATGTGAAAAGGTTGGATGTAAATATTCTGTTGCACTCTCAGCGGGAACAGCAGCTTTGCACATGGCTGTGAAGTTGGCAGGTGTTCAACCAGGAGATAAGGTATTTTGCTCAGATATGACATTTGCTGCAACGGTGAATCCAGTTACATATGAGGGTGGTAATCCTGTATTTATTGATACAGAATATGATACATGGAATATGGATCCAGTTGCTTTAGAAAAAGCGTTTGAAATATATCCAGAAGTAAGAGTAGTTGTAGTGGCTCATTTATATGGTGCTCCAGGAAAGATAGATGAAATTAAGGCTATCTGTGAGAAATATCATGCAGTGCTTATTGAAGATGCTGCTGAATCATTAGGTGCTACATATAAAGGTAAGCAGACAGGATCTTTTGGTGATTATAATTGTATTAGTTTTAATGGAAATAAGATTATTACAGGGTCTTCAGGTGGTATGCTTCTTACAGATAGTCTTGACGCCGCTAATAAGGTACGTAAATGGTCTACTCAGTCCCGAGAGAATGCTCCTTGGTATCAGCATGAGGAGTCAGGCTATAACTATCGAATGAGTAATGTGATTGCAGGGGTAGTAAGAGGGCAGTATCCATATTTAGAAGAACATATTGCGGCAAAAAAAACAATTTATGAGAGATATAAAAAAGGATTCAAGGATTTACCTGTCAAAATGAATCCATTTGATGCAGAGAATTCAGAACCCAATTATTGGTTAAGTTGTATGATTATTGATAAAGAAGCAATGTGTAAACAAGTACGATCAGAAAATGAAGCTTTGTATATTTCTGAATCAGGAAAATCCTGTCCAACAGAAATATTAGAAGCAATTACGTCTATCAATGCAGAAGGTCGTCCAATATGGAAACCAATGCATATGCAGCCTATTTATCGCATGAATGGATTTGTGACTAGAGAAGGTGATGGCAGAGCTAAGACAAATGCCTATATTTCTTATGGAACAATTGGAATAGATGGAAACCCATTGGATGTAGGAATGGACATTTTTGATAGAGGATTGTGTTTGCCAAGTGACAATAAAATGACTGTAGAACAGCAGGCAAGGATAATCGAAGCAATTAAAAGCTGTTTTGCTTAAAATGAAGATATTAAGTTAGGGAGTGTCAAATGGAAAAACATAAACCATATGGATTGTATGAAAAATTTTTTAAGCGATTTTTGGATCTTATTTTTGGAATATTATTACTGACTTTTTTTAGTTGGTTATACTTAATTATTGCTATTCTTGTGAGAGTAAAATTAGGATCACCAATATTGTTTACCCAAGAAAGACCGGGAAAAAATGAAAAAATATTTAAACTGTATAAATTCCGGACTATGACAGATAAAAGAGATGAAAATGGGGAGTTATTGCCAGATAAATATAGACTTACAAAGTTTGGAAAATTACTCAGGGCATCAAGTTTAGATGAGTTGCCAGAAGTTTTCAATATTATAAAAGGTGATATGAGTATTATAGGGCCAAGGCCTTTATTGGTGAAATATCTTCCATTTTATAAAGAGAACGAGCGTATTCGTCATCAGGTTAGACCAGGATTAACAGGGTTAGCGCAAGTTAATGGAAGAAATTATCTGATGTGGGATGATAGGCTTGCTTTAGATATTAAGTATGTCGAACATATATCATTTGTTGGTGATTTGAATATTTTACTCATAACGGTTTTGAAGGTTATAAAGAAATCAGATGTTGCAGAAAAAAGAATAATACCTTTGGATCAATATCGTAGAGAAGAAATGGATTAGAAGAGCTCAATGTTGATAAAAGAGAAGTTTCTGAAAAATAGTAATTAACCACAAATATTTAGTTGATAGAGGAAAAAAGCTAGTTAGATATCGGTTTTGAACAAATACAATAAGTTTTATTAAGAGAAAAGGGGATAAGTATGAAATTTAGTGAAGAAATAACAGCAAGACCAACAAAACTGTTTGCGGAGGCGGTTTCAGAAAGAAAAAAAATGGGAGAAAATATTTTGTCTTTTGGATTGGGGGAACCGGATTTTGAAACGCCTAAATATATTGTAGATGCAACCTTTAAAGCAATACAAAGTGGATATACGCATTATTCAGATGCTCAAGGGCTTTTGGAATTACGAAAATTAATTGCAAAAGCAGCTACAAAACAGTATGGTGTTGAGTTTGATTCAAAAGAAGTTGCTGTAACACCTGGAATAAAGAGTGCAGCTTATTCGGCTATGGCAGCAATTTTGCAACCAGGTGATAAAGTAGGGCTTTGCACACCTTGTTATGTAGCATATCCAGCAATGATAAAAGTAGCAGAACCTCAAGCAGAGATTATACCAATTGATTTACATAAAGATTATAGTTTTGATATGGAGCGACTAGAAACAGTCATTAAATCAGGAATTAAGATACTGATTGTGAATAGCCCAAATAATCCAACAGGAAGCATATTTACAAGGGAAGAAGTCGAGAAAATCATTGATCTTTGTTTAAAGCATAGTGTGTATATTTTATCAGATGAAGTTTATGATAGAATAGTTTTTTCGGGAAATAAGCATATAAGTTTTGCTGAATACGATAAAATAAAAAATCATTTAATTCTTGCTAATGGATACAGTAAATCGCATGCTATGACTGGATGGAGATTGGGTTATGTATTAGCTCCAGAGGATATTTGCTATAAAATTGGAAGACTCCAGTTTAATACAAATACAAATGTAGCTACTTTTGTTCAAAAAGGCGCTTGTAGTATTTATGAGCATGAATGGGATCACATTTTGAATTATACCAATGAACTCGAAGAAAGAATGGTTTATTTTCATAATTGTATTAATAAAATCAATAACCTTTCTGGAATTTTTCCAAAAGGAGGATTTTTCTATATGGTAAATATAGAGAAAACAGGGATGAATTCAAATGAGTTTTGTGCGAAGCTTGTGCTTGAAACGGGCATTGCGACAACACCAGGTATTGCATTTGGTGAAAATTGGGATCATTATGTACGATTTTCTTTAGCTGTGCCACAGGAGCAGATTAAGTTAGGAATAGAACTGTTAGAAGAATTTATGATTAAGTTGGGAGAAAAATAAAATGGTTGCCAATAAAAAAAATGTAAAGATATTGATGACAAGAAGTCTTCTTCCAGTTGATCAGAAATATATAATTAGCGGACTGGAAAAAATAGTTGGAAATTGTTTTGAAATTATTGCGCCTTGTACTTATACGGAGGAAGATATTTGTAAAGCGGCAGTGGACGTAGATGTTTTACTTGGTTCATATGTAAGTAAAAAGGTTTTGGATGCAGCCCCCAATCTTAAATTAATTCAAATTCCGTGGACAGGAACAGATACATTTAATTTTTCAGCAATGAAACAATGTAATATTCCGGTTTGTAATTCACATTCTAATGCAGCAGTTGTTGCAGAGCTATGTGTGACATTAGTTGCTGATTTAATAAAAAAAGTATCCTACCATGATAGAAAAATGCGTGCCGGGAATTGGAATCGGGATAAAAAACCACTTAATCTGGAATCTAAAATGATTTCAAAACAGACAATTTGTATTTTAGGTTATGGGAATATAGGAAGAAAAATTGGAAAAATATTTTCAGCGTTTGGATCTACAGTACTTTCTGTTTCCATGAGTCAAGATATGTATCCAGAAGTTGATGAAAGTTATAGTACTGAGAATATGATGGAAGCAGTGCAAATGGCTAATATTGTTATAAACGCTCTTCCATTAACAGATACTACAAAAGGAATGATAAATGCTGAGTTTGTTTCATATATGCCAGAGGGGAGTTATTTGGTAAATATTTCTAGAGCAGCAATTATTGAAGAAGACGCAATTTATAAAGCCTTACTTAGTGGGCATCTTGCAGGGTTTGCGAGTGATGTTTGGTGGAATGAACCAAAGCGGGGTGAAACTTTAAGTTGGCCATCTGCAAATAATAAATTTGAAGAATTAGATCAAGTTATTATGTCTCCTCATAGAGCGGGATTCGTTGAAGGAGCACTTCCACATTTGGATGATGTTATTGTAAACCTTGCACATTTCATTAATGGAGAGCAATTGATAAATATAGTAAATATAAAGGATGAGTTTTAGTTATGACAAATATACTAATTTTAAGTTGTGGAACAAGGAATAAAATTGTTCAGTATTTTAAAGATGTGTTGAGAGGTGAAGGAAATGTAGTAGCTACAGATTGTAGTAGATTAGCGCCTGCATTATATGCAGCAGATAAATATTATATTGTACCTGAAATGACAGCACCAAAATATTTGAATGTTATATATGATATTTGTTTGAAGGAAAATATAAAAGGGATTCTTAGTCTTATTGATCCAGAACTAGGTTTGTTATCGGCACACAAAAGTGAATTCGAGAAACTTGGAGTACAAATAATTGGTTCATCGTATGAATTATGTGAGTTGAGTTTAGACAAAATGCAAATGTTTGACTTTCTGATAAAACATGGATATAAGACTGCAAAGAGTTATGCAGATAGAGAAGTCTTTTATAAGGATGTAAAAAGGGGAAAAATAAAGTTTCCTGTATTTGTTAAGCCAATTCGAGGAAGTGCTTCTGTTGCAATCAGCAAAGTATATGACAAAGAAACTGTTGATTTACTTTTTGAACATTCAGATAATCTTATGATACAAGAGTTTTTAGACGGTCAAGAAATAGGTGCTGATGTTTACATAGACTTAATTAGTGGTGAAATTGTTTCTATTTTTACAAAGAAGAAGATAAAGATGAGATCTGGTGAGACTGATAAGGCTGTATCTTTCAAAGATGAAAGACTATTTGATTTGATTAAAAAGTTTGTACAAGAAGCGGGTTATAGAGGACAAATTGATATTGATATCTTTGAAAAAGAAGGGGAGTACTATATTTCAGAAGTTAATCCTAGATTTGGTGGTGGGTATCCACATGCATATGAAAGTGGTGCCAATCATATGAAATTAATTATTGACAACTTGAAAGGTAATGTAAATGAGAGTTGTATTGGAGCATATGATGAAGATGTTTATATGATGAAGTATAATGAAATTTGTATTTGTAAGGAAATAGAAAATTAATAGTTGCATAGGCCAGTTTAGTTGAGAAAAAATTAGTTAGTACTATAGCTTGCTTTGAGAAGAATTAGCTGTTTGTTGAGAGTGTAGAAGTAGAGTAGAAGATGTTTCATGAAAGAAGAATTGTTAAAAAATAAAGAATTATTTGATCAATATATATTGGTAGCACCAGGTAGTGATTATGGAAATATCATGTGGCAAGATATTGGATTATTAGATAAAGCAATTATGTTAGAAAATCCATTGAAAAGCAATAATAAGTTGATTAGGCTTATTCATCACGTACATTTTAGTTTTTTGATTAATAATCGAGTTCAATTACCGTGTCAATCAATATGGAAAAGAAAATATTCTTTTAGTGATGTGAATTTTGAGTTAAAAAAGAAATATTGTATAATTTTTACGGATGTGAGTGCATGTCGTGTTGATTATAAAACATTGAGTGACTTGCAGAAAAAGAGTAATGTGACTATGGTATTGACTCTTGTAAATACGATGTTTAGACGAGGAAACGTAATTAAAAATAGGTTATCGTGTTTTGATTTAGTTTATACATTTGATAAGCGAGATGCCGATAAGTTTAACTTTATATACCATCAAAATTTTTATTCTCCACAAAAACTTTTTCCAGAAGGAAGGAAGACAGATGCTTTTTATGTTGGTGTATCTAAAGGGAGATCTGCAAAATTAAATAGTATATACGAAAAAATCATACAAAATAGTGGAAAAGCAGAGTTTTATATTTCTGGAGTCAACAGAAAAGAAATGATCCAGCCAGGAATCCATTATAATAAATGGATATCATATTCTGACACATTGAAATATATTGCAGAAACTGGTTGCATTGTAGAAGTGATGGACGGTGAACAAGAGGGTGTAACGTTAAGAACGATGGAAGCTATTTGTTATAATAAAAAATTACTAACGAATAACTCTTCTGTGAGAAATCTACCTTTTTATAAAAGTGGAAATATTCAAGTGTTTAAAGAGATAAATGAGATAGATGTGGAGTTCATCAAAGATAATAGAGTAGTAGAATATAAGTATTCGGATGAATTTTCACCTGTACATCTTATAGATGAAATAAATAATGATATATTAAAAATAAAAAATGTTGATAAATTATGAGGATAAAAGGGGAAAATAAAGATGAAAATTATAGCTTTTTACTTACCACAATATCATGCAATTCCGGAAAATGATGAATGGTGGGGAAAAGGATTTACTGAATGGACAAATGTAAAGAAGGCTAAACCAGTAATTAAAGGACAAATTCAACCTAAAATTCCATTAGATAATAATTATTACTGCTTACTTGATGATAAAGTTAAGGAATGGCAGACTGAGATAGCAAAGAAGTCGGGAGTGTATGGTTTTTGTTACTATCATTATTGGTTTAACGGAAAAATGTTATTGGAAAAACCAGCAGAACAGATGTTACAGAATAAAAACATTGATATGCCTTTTTGTTTTTCATGGGCAAATGAACCATGGTCTAGGTCATGGAAAGGTGATTTTAAAAATGTACTTATGGAACAAAATTATGGAACAAAAGATGATTGGAAAAGGCATTTTGAATATTTGTTACCCTTTTTTCAAGATGAAAGGTATATCAAAGAACTAGGAAAACCCATGTTTATTATTTATAAGCCAGATATAATGCCAAAATGTTATGAAATGTTGAAATATTGGAATGAGCTGGCAATAGAAGCAGGGTTTCCTGGAATGTTTTTTGGATGTCAGTTTCCAACAGCCTTTCGAAATAGTGATAATGAAAAGAAATTCGATTTTGTAATTGAATTTGAACCATTATATACGAGAACAGAGGAACAAAATTTTATAAATATTTCTACTTCTAAAGGAAAATGGAAACTTGCGTGGCATAACTTTCCATTATTTCTTGATATATGTTTCAAAAAAATTTGTAATAAAAAGTTTGGAAAGCCTATAATTTATGATTATGAAAAAACTTGTGAGCAAATAGTGAGTAGAGACCCCTATTTTTCTAACGCAGTACCAGGTATGTTTACATCATGGGATAAGACACCTAGAAATGGTAATAAGGCGACCATTTATAAGGGGAGCACTCCTAAAAGTTTCGGAAAATATCTTAAAAAGCAAATGGATAGGGCTTGCAATGTTTATAAGACAGAATATTTGTTTATTACTGCTTGGAATGAATGGGGAGAGGGTGCATATTTGGAACCGGATCAAGAAAACGGGTACGAGTATCTTGAAGCGTTGAGAAAAGCTATTGAAAAATGAGGTGTTTATTTTGTTTAAAAATAAAATTATATATATAACTCATGAAGATGATAAGTATGGAGCTGCACAATCATTTTTGGCAATTATATTGTCTGCGCGTAATTATGGTTTTGAACCAATAGTTATTGCACCTAAGAGAAGTAAATATAATTTAATATGTGATAAATATGGAATAGAAAATTATTCAATATTATATAAAAGGTGTTCAACGTTAAATTACAGGAAAACGGGTGAAAGAATACTGATGGATTTGAATTATCGAATTACCAATGCAATTGCTATAGGAAAAATTGTTAATTCAATAGATACAAAAGAGGTTTGTTTAATCCATGTCAATTCTGTAGTTATAGATTTAGGGATTAAATTGAGTAAAAAATTAAATATTCCTTTAGTCTGGCATATACGTGAATTTTTAGAGTTAGATTTCAATCAGAAATTTTATCGTAAAAATCAAATATCTCGTATGAATAATGTAGGTGCTCATTACGTTTTTATTTCAAAAGCTATTCGTAACTATTGGACTGAAAAAGGTATTAAATCTAATAATAAAGTAATATATAACGGTGTGAGGAATTCATATCAGATAGAGAAGGGTGGTTTACCCCCCATTTCTAGTAGTTCTATAATTAATGTGATTTTTGTCGGACATATAACACCAGAAAAGGGTCAGTGGCAAGTGATAGAAGCTATGACTCAATTGAGTGCGGAGTATCAAAAACGTATTAAAATAGACTTTTATGGAGATGGTGCATCAGATTATATAAAGAAATTGCAACAGAAAGTTTTGGAATATCATTTAGAAAATGTAATTTGTTTTAAGGGATATTATGCTAATATTTCAGAAGTTTTGTCTAATTATCAAATAGGAGTAATTGCTTCAAAGGCAGAAGGATTTGGAAGAGTAACAATAGAGTATATGCAAGCTGGACTATGCGTAATTGCTTCAAATACAGGTGCAAATATTGAACTGATTGAAAATAAAAAGACAGGTATTTTATATGAATATGCAAATAGTAAAGATTTAGCTGATCAATTTGTATATTTATTAAATAACATAGAACAAATAAAAATATTAGCGAAACAGGGGAAAGAAAATGCATTAAGTAATTTTTCAGAAGAAAGATATGTGTGGGAATGTATGAAATATTATAAGGAGATATTAAATGGAGTTGAAAATTAAAAAAGATGATATTAAATATTTCCTTTTAATAACTATTACATTACTTGTTTTTATAAGACCTAAATTTTTTGTGATATTAAATAGTAATGCCGTATATTTTTTTTGTGGGCTGCAACTCGTGTTTGTCTTGTTAGCTATATTAAAACAGAAATCTCTGATTATCGATGTTTTTTTTATCTTAACATGTATTTATTTTATATGGTGTGTTATTAATACCATATTACATAAAGGAGCAATTCCAGGAACCATTCAAACATCTATTTGGGGAATTTGTATGGTATATATATTAGAATATAGAACAGCAAGTGATGGGGTAGAGAGATTTATTCAATTTTCTGGTTATAGTATGACTACAATATTATGGGTTAATTACATTTTAATGTTAAGGTTTCCAGATGGATTAACATCAACTAATCCAAGATCATATTTAACAATAGCAATTCATTTTTTAGGACAGGCTAATCAATATACAATTTTGTTACTCTTTTCAGCAATGTTGTTGTGTTATAGAGTATTTGTTTTAAAGAATGTAAGCATGGTTTATACTATATTTTCAAGTGTTGTGATGATACTCACAGTAATTCGAGATTCATCAGCATCATGTAAAATTGCTTTTTTTATCCTTATATCTGCGATTGTTACATATAGCTTATTTCCAAGAATAGTAGCTTTTTTAGTAAATCCTGTGAAATGTATTTTAGTTACAATAACAGCATTCCTTTTGCTGACAAAATTACTAACTTGGGATGTAATTTCAGACTTTATAGTGAATGTTGTTGGAAAGGATATAACTCTTTCGGAAAGGACAACAATATGGACAGGGGTTTATGAAAAATTGAGTAATATTTTTACACTTGTTTTCGGGCTAGGTGAAGTACCGGGAGGAGCATACATAACCATATATACGGGTAATACTTTTTCGGCACACAATATTATACTACAGATTTGTTTATCGGGAGGTTTAGTACTTTTATCTGTTTTTGCTGGAATAATAGGTGTAACAGTAAAAAAAATTTCAAGCATTAGAGAAAAAAAAATACAAGCTATAATATCTATATGCTTATTTGTGTTTTGTATTGTAAATATGACAGAGGTTTTTGAATTACCTATAGTTTTAATGTTTACATATTTTTTGTATGTATCCGGAAAAGGGATAAGCCAGAGAAAAATCCTAGGATTATTAATATAAGGAGATAGTGTAGAAAGTGAAAACAACAAGTGTTAAAAAGAATTTTGCATATCAGTTAATATACCAAGTACTTGTAATTATACTTCCATTTATTACATCGCCGTATATTTCTAGAGTAATAGGGGCAGAGGGGCTTGGAATATATTCATATTCATATTCAGTTGCGTATTATTTTGTATTATTTTCACTTCTTGGAATTACCAATTATGGAAACAGAACAATTGCGCAAGTAAGGGAAAATCAAGAAAAGTTAAGTTATGTTTTTTCTAGTTTGGTAGTGGCTCATATTCTATTTTCGGTTATATTTTGTATTATCTATATACTATATGTTACGCTTTTAGCAGAAGATAAGTTATATGCTGCAATTCAAGTATTTTATGTATTAAGCGGTTTATTTGACATAAGTTGGTTTTATTTTGGAATAGAAAAATTTAAATTTACAGTAACTAGAAATGTAATTATACGAATTATAAATGTGATATGTGTATTTGCGTTTGTTCATGAAAAGGGAGATCTCTGGAAATATTGTTTGATTATGGCTCTTAGTACTCTCTTAAGTCAAATGGTGTTATGGATACCTCTGAAAAATTATATTTCATTTCGCAAACCTACGTGGGGGGAAATGAAAGTACATATCAAGCCATTAATGATTTTATTTATTCCGACTGTTGCGGTTAGTCTATATAAATATATGGATAAAATTATGATTGGAATTTTAAGCGATAAAATACAATTGGGATTTTATGAAAATGCGGAAAAAGTTATTAATATTCCGATGACGGTAGTGTCTGCGTTTGGAACTGTAATGCTCCCTAAAATGTCAAATTTAGTAGTAAATAATGATAATGATTTATCTAGTCGATATATTAAAGTATCAATGGAGTTTATTATGTACTTAGCTGTTGGATTGTCCTTTGGATTGGCAGGCTGTGCTAGGGTTTTTGCACCTGTCTTTTGGGGAAATAGTTTTTCTTTTTGTGGTGAACTTATCAGAGGAATGTCCATTACAATACCATTCATAGCTTTTGCAAATGTTATTAGAACACAGTATTTAATTCCAAAAGAAAATGATAGAGAATATATGGTTTCGGTGATTATAGGAGCTTTTATAAATTTAATTATAAATTGTTTTCTTATAGTTAAGTATGGAGCATATGGAGCTATGATAGGGACTATAGTAGCAGAAATTTCAGTTTGTATAATTCAAATTTTGTTTGTAAAAAGAGAATTACCAATAGGTGATTATATAAAAAGTACTATTTTTTATTTTCCTATGGGATTATTTATGTTTGTTGTAGTTTCATTTTTAGGAAGGGTTTTAGGTACACATACATATACATTGTTGATTCAAGTGAGCATCGGTGGTGTTTTATATGTTGGTATGGGGATTTGTTTTTTTTATATCACAAAAAATGTAGTTTTTATGAATAATTGGAATAGGCTTATTTGTACATTGAAAAGGTGCTGTCATAAGAAAAATAACTTTAACGGTTGATTTTTTAAGTGTATACAAGTACATATAGTTAATACATAATTTAATAATCAATTGTGTGGTAAAATTTAAAGATATTTTGTGTAGTTAAATTAGAAAAATATTTGATTAGAGGAGAGAAAATATGAAAGGTATTATTCTAGCAGGTGGATCCGGAACACGGTTATATCCATTAACAACAGTAACATCAAAACAATTATTGCCAATTTATGATAAACCAATGATTTATTATCCGTTATCAGTGCTTATGAATGCAGGAATCAGGGAGATTCTGATTATTTCCACACCGCAGGATACACCAAGATTTGAAGAACTGCTTGGAGATGGAAGTCAATTTGGTGTACAACTTACATATGCAGTCCAGCAATCACCAGACGGATTGGCACAGGCGTTTATCATAGGTGAAGAGTTTATTGGTAAGGATTCGGTTGCCATGGTTCTTGGTGATAATATTTTCGCAGGACATGGATTAAACAAAAGGCTTCGGGAAGCAGTAAAAAATGCAGAAGAGACAAAAAAAGCTACAGTATTTGGTTACTATGTAGATGATCCGGAGAGATTTGGAATTGTGGAGTTTGATGAGAACGGAACAGCAATTTCCATTGAAGAAAAGCCTGAGAAGCCAAAGAGTAATTATTGCGTGACAGGTTTGTATTTTTATGACAATCGTGTTGTAGAGTATGCAAAGAAGTTAAAACCAAGTCCCAGAGGAGAATTGGAAATTACAGATTTAAATCGCGTTTATCTGGAAAAAGGTGATTTAAGCGTAGAACTTTTGGGACAAGGATTTACTTGGTTAGATACTGGAACTCATGAAAGTCTGGTAGAGGCAACAAATTTTGTAAAGACAGTAGAAGATCATCAACATCGTAAAATTGCATGTTTGGAAGAAATTGCATATTTAAATGGGTGGATTTCAAAAGAAGTTATGCTAAAAACATACGAGGTGTTGAAAAAGAACCAGTATGGACATTATCTGAAGGACGTACTGGACGGTAAATATATCGATGTTTTACATTAACATGTCGAGGGAGGAAAAAAACATGAATATCATTGTAACAGGTGGAGCAGGATTTATTGGATCTAATTTTATTTTTCATATGTTAAAGAAGTATCCGGAGTATCGGATTGTATGTGTGGATAAGTTGACTTATGCAGGAAATCTTTCTACACTTGCTCCGGTAATGGACAACCCTAATTTTAGATTCAGCAAAACAGATATCTGTGACAGAGAAGCTATTTATAAATTATTTGAAGAAGAACATCCGGATATGGTAGTTAACTTTGCTGCTGAATCCCATGTAGACCGTTCCATTGAAAATCCGGAAGTGTTTTTAGATACGAATATCAAAGGAACAGCTGTAATGATGGATGCCTGCAGAAAATACGGAATCAAACGTTATCATCAGGTATCTACAGATGAGGTATATGGTGATCTGCCACTGGATAGACCAGATCTGTTCTTTACGGAAGAGACACCGATTCATACAAGCAGCCCTTATAGCAGTTCAAAAGCAGGGGCAGATCTGTTAGTTCTTGCATATTACAGAACATATGGATTGCCGGTGACAATCAGTCGTTGCAGCAATAACTATGGACCATATCACTTCCCGGAGAAGCTGATTCCGCTTATGATCGCGAATGCATTGGCAGATAAGCCACTTCCTGTATACGGAGAGGGATTGAATGTACGTGACTGGTTATATGTAGAAGACCACTGTAAGGCAATTGATTTGATCATTCATAATGGAAGAGTTGGAGAAGTTTATAATATCGGTGGACACAATGAAATGAAAAATATCGATATTGTAAAGATTATTTGTAAAGAGCTTGATAAGCCGGAAAGTCTGATTACATATGTAACTGATCGAAAAGGTCATGATATGCGTTATGCGATTGATCCGACAAAGATTCACAATGAACTCGGATGGCTTCCGGAGACAAAATTTGCAGATGGTATTAAAAAGACGATCCAGTGGTATCTGGATAACCGTGAGTGGTGGGAAACGATCATTTCAGGAGAATACCAGAACTATTACGAAAAGATGTATGGAAATCGCTAAGAGGGATTTCCAATATTTAAAGAGTCAGGGAATCTTGATCAAATTCCCTGACTTTTCCTGATTAATCACGTCTGAATAAATCACGTGTATAGACCTTATCTTTTACATCATCCAGACAAGAATCATATCGATTTGCAATGATTGCCTGAGAGATGTTCTTAAATTCTTTTAAATCATTCACAACACGGCTTCCAAAAAATGTAGATTCCTCAGGAAGTGTTGGCTCATAGATTACTACTGTAGCCCCTTTGGCCTTAATTCGTTTCATAACACCCTGTATAGAAGACTGACGGAAGTTATCACTGTTTGATTTCATAGTAAGACGGTAAACACCGATAACACATTGTTTTTCCTGGTCAGGAGCAAATTCACCACGATTGTAATAATCATAGTATCCTGCCATATGAAGTACCTGATCCGCAATAAAATCTTTTCTTGTTCTGTTAGATTCAACAATCGCAGACATCATATTCTGAGGCACATCCTGGAAGTTTGCAAGGAGCTGTTTTGTATCTTTTGGCAGGCAGTATCCGCCGTATCCAAAAGAAGGATTGTTATAATGAGTTCCGATACGAGGATCCAGGCAGACACCGTTGATGATCTCCTGTGTATTTAATCCTTTGGACTCTGCGTAAGTATCCAGTTCGTTGAAATAAGAAACACGAAGTGCCAGATACGTGTTGGCAAAGAGTTTTACAGCTTCTGCTTCCGTAAATCCCATAAATAAGGTATCAATATTTTCTTTGATTGCACCTTGCTGCAGGAGTGCTGCGAAGAGATGTGCTTTTTTGGCAGATTCTTCATCACAGGACACAATGATGCGGGACGGATACAGGTTATCATACAAAGCCTTTGACTCACGCAAAAATTCAGGACTGAAAATGATATTCTTCGTATTGTATTTTGCTCTGACAGATGCAGTATATCCAACAGGGATCGTAGATTTGATGATCATCAGGGCATCCGGATTTACCTTCAGAACAAGCTCAATCACCGCTTCCACAGCAGAGCAGTCAAAGAAATTCTTCTTACTGTCATAATTAGTCGGCGCTGCAATGATAATAAAGTCAGCATCTTTATATGCAGCTTCTCCGTCAAGCGTTGCAGTCAGATCCAGTTCCTTTTCAGCCAGATATTTCTCGATATATTCGTCCTGGATCGGAGACTTCTTGTTGTTGATCAGCTCCACTTTTTCCGGAATAATGTCAACTGCAGTTACGTGATTGTGCTGTGCAAGCAGCGTGGCAATAGAAAGTCCCACATATCCGGTTCCGGCTACCGCAATACGATACTTCTTATCCAGTACCATATCTTTAGGAGTTTCCTCTTCTTCGACAAACAGATCCGTCACTTCAAATCCAAGATTTTCCCCCAGACGCTGCAGCTGATCAATAGAAGGAATATAATCAGAATTTTCCAGTCTTCCGATCATTGCTCGGTTGATTCCTGTTGCTTCAGCAAGCTGAACCTGAGTAAGTCCTTTTGCTTTTCTTTCGTTGATAACTGTGTTCACCAGTTTATCCATAGATAATTTTTTCATAAATACCTCCAAAACCAGTTTTAAATATCATTTTATGTAATTTTATGCAAGTAAAGTTTGTTTTTTACAAGTAGTATGATATCAAAAACTGGATGAAATGTCAATGAGGGAGTAGGAGAGGCGGAAATATAATTTTAAATGGCATTAGATTTTGAGGATATCTTATAAAATGCAGTTTACCGCCCTTAGCGGTCATAATTTCCTTTTAGAACGGCCGATTTCCGAAGCAAAACAGCTATTCATTTTAGCTAATTGGTAGTCGATTACCTTGTATTGATTTTAATTGTGTAGTATTTTTTTATTATTTGTTCAGTTTTTCAAGAAGCTTAAGGAGTATCTTGATTTCACGCTCGTCCGTGATCGTGTGGAGTAAAAAGTCATCCAGTGTAGTTGCCACTGTTGAATGCTACTGCCATTTGTGTTTGACAACAGAGGCAAAATCAGGTGGTGGCATGGTTTGCTGTTTGGTATTTTCATTTCCGGATGTATCGAAGGGTTACAGTTGATTCTGTGCCGGGGATTATTTGAGTTTGACGATATGATCCACAATAGCCTGGGATGTATGGCGGGGTGTGCAATCGGGGCGGGATGCCTGAAGAAATTCAATAAAAAGTGAGGCGAAACGCGTGGTCCGCCATGTAAGTTTTGCCATTTTTGTTTAGTCTTATCAAAGCTAAGAAAAGTGTATTGACTTCATAACCGGGTTTGCTATAATCATCTTATAGAATTCCTCTGCAAATGGAGGAATAAAATGGGAAGAACAAAACGATTAAAGGAACTTACGATCAAAGATAATTTTATGTTCGGTGCAGTGATGATGGACGAAGATAATTGCAAAGGTCTTTTAGAAAGAGTGTTGGAGATACCGATCGATCGAGTGGATGTCAGCAAAGAAAAAAGCATAGTGTATCATCCGGAGTATAAAGGTGTCCGCCTGATGTGTATGCAAAAGATGAGAAGCAGACGCGTTATAACGTGGAGATGCAGGTAGAGAGAAAGCCGGCACTTGGAAAGAGAAGCCGTTATTATCAGAGTCAGATGGACATGGAGATGTTGCTGACCGGAGAAGATTATACGGAACTTCCGAATACCTATGTTATTTTTATCTGTGATTTTGATCCATTTGGAAAAGACAAGTATCGCTATACCTTTCGGACAACGTGTCAGGAATCTGAAAATGTGGATTTGGAAGATGGGCGAACCACTGTGTTTTTAAATACCCGTGGAAAGAACGAAAGTGAAGTTCCGGGAGAATTGGTCACATTTCTGCAGTACATGAAAGAGGACCTTGAGGGAAGCGAAAAGGAGTTTCACGATCCATATGTGGAGCAGTTACAGAAGTTTATCCGCAATGTCAAGGGAAGCCGGGAGATGGAGGAACGCTTTATGATTTTTGAAGAAATGCTGAAAGAAGAACGTGCTGCCGGATTTGCAAAAGGGCGTGCTGAAGGGCGAATTGCTGAGAGTAAGGAGACGTTGCTCTTATTTTTGCAGAATCTTGGAACTGTTCCTAAAGTACTTTCGGATCAAATTGAAGAACAAGGTGATTTGGATGTACTGAAGGAGTGGCTCGGGCTTGCGTTCAAGTCGAAATCCGTGGAAGAGTTTGCAAAGAAGATAAAATAAGAATCTACATCGGAGAATATCCGATCTAATATCATCAGCCGTGGCTGTTCTGGCTGGGGCTGATGATAAAAAGGAACAAGTCAATGCCGTTTCGGGCAGATATTCAAAGAAGAGCAGAGGAATTCTATATTTTGTAGTTTGATGATTAGCATAAATATATGGTATCTGTTATAATGAGAGCTAGACAGTGTGGAAATACTGAAAGGAAGGAATCGGTTTTAGAAGACGAAAGGGGATGATATGCCATGGGCATTTATTTAAATCCGGGAGCAGCAGGGTTTAAAATGTCTTTAAATTCCGAAATATTTGTTGATAAAAGCGAACTGTTAGATGTGACAAATCGCTATGTGAATACACAACAGAGGTTTATGTGTGTCAGTCGTCCGAGGCGTTTTGGAAAGTCAATGGCAGCAGATATGCTGGCAGCCTATTATGATTGCGGGGATGATACAGAGGAATTATTTGAAGGACTTTCCATCAGTCAGTGTAAGTCTTACCGAAAACATTTGAATCAGTATGATGTGCTGAAGATTAATATGCAGGAATTTTTAAGCAGATCAGATGATGTGGAAGGGATGCTTACATTAATGCAAAGAAGAATTCTGTCTGATTTAAAGCAGAAATATCCGGAATATGTACGGGAGGAGGATCTTGTCTTTGCAATGCAGGATGTGTATTCTCATACAAAACGTTCTTTTGTAATCTTGATTGATGAATGGGATTGTTTGTTTCGTGAGTATCAGCAGGATCAGAAAGCCCAGAAAAAGTATCTGGATTTTTTGCGTGCGTGGCTGAAAGATCAGGATAATGTAGCATTTGCTTATATGACGGGGATTTTGCCAATTAAGAAATATGGTTCCCATTCGGCATTGAATATGTTTACGGAATATTCTATGACAGAACCGGGGGAGCTGGCTGCGTATTTTGGGTTTACAGAAAATGAAGTAAAAAATCTTTGCATGGAGTATGGAATGGATTTTGAAGAAGCAAAGGCGTGGTATGACGGGTATGGTTTGATTACGCACAAACAGGACAGAGATATTTGCTATTCTATGTACAGTCCAAAATCTGTTGTGGAAGCAATGCTTCGCCACAAATTCGGAACTTATTGGAATCAGACAGAAACTTATGAGGCGTTAAAAGTTTATATTCAGATGAATATGGATGGTTTGAAAGATGCGATAGTTGGGATGCTGGCAGGAGAGAGTATTCGGATTAATACGGGAACATTCAGTAATGATATGACTACTTTTGCTACCAGAGATGATATTCTGACTTTATTGGTGCATTTAGGATATTTGACTTATGATGGAATTTTAGAATCAGTGAGTATTCCAAACAAAGAGGTTTCCAAGGAATATGTGAATGCTATTAGTACCATGGATTGGAAGGAAGTGATTACCTCTGTAGAGGAATCCCGCAGACTTCTGGAGTCACTTTGGAATATGGATGGTGAAGCAGTGGCGGAAGGTATTGATCGGGCGCATCGTGAAATCTCTATTTTGCAGTATAATGATGAGAATTCCCTAAGTTGTACGATTAATCTGGCTTTTTATTTTGCAAGAGAATATTACACGATTATCAGGGAATGTCCGTCAGGAAAAGGGTTTGCAGACATTTGTTTTATCCCCAGAAAGTTGCATGCAGATAAACCGGCAGTAGTTATAGAATTGAAGTGGAATAAAAGTGCGAAAGGTGCGATTGATCAGATTAAAGAGAAACAGTATATAGATGCCTTGAAGGATTATGAAGGAAATCTGTTGCTGGCAGGAATTAATTATGACAGGGAGACGAAAAAACATACTTGTATGATTGAAAAGATGAATATATCATAAAAGAAAAGAGCGAGGAGAGGAACATATGAAAAGTTTATTGATTCTCGGAGCAGGAGGCTTCGGGCAGATGGTGAAGGAAACAGCGATCCAGCTGGGGTATGAGGAGATCGTATTTCTTGACGATGCGGCGTTTGGAAAGGACGTAGTCGGAAAGTGCTGCGACTATACGGCCAAGTATGGAGAATACAAGATGGCAGTAGCGGCATTTGGGAATAATCATACGAGATTATTCTGGACAGACAAATTGCTGGAGGCAGGATATGAAGTGCCATCGATCGTGCATCCGTCTGCAATTGTGAGTCCAAGTGCGGTTTTGGGATCTGGATGTTTTATTATGCAGCGCGCGGTAGTGAATACGCACACCCATGTGGATCGGGCGGCGCTTGTCAACAGCGGAGCAGTTGTGGATCATGATTCGGTGGTATGCGCCGGAGCGCATGTGGGGCTTGGAAGTGTGGTAAAAGCAAACTGTACGATCGAGCAGGAGAAGAAGGTAGAGGCAGGAGAAGTAATCTTCTCTACCAGAAGAAAGATCGAAGGTGTGGACAGCAGAGCGCTTGAGGATGCGCTGTATGCATTTGGATTCGGTCCCCAGTGCAGTTATGTAAAACCGTTCGGGGAAGGGCACATCAATGAGACGTACGCAGTATATATGCCGATGGAAGACGGCACAGAGAAGCCATTATACGTACTGCAGAGAATCAATATCAATGTGTTCAAAGAGCCTGGTAAGGTAATGGAGAATATTTTCGGAGTGACAGAGTTTCTACGGGATGTGATCCGTCGGGAAGGCGGAGATCCGGATCGTGAGACACTGGCCTACATCAAGACGAAGAGCGGGGAGACATATTTTGAGGATGATGAAGGTCAGCCATGGCGCTGTGCGAATTTTATCGCCAATTCTGTGTGCTATCAGATGGTGGAGCGTCCGGAGCAGTTTTACCAGTCAGCCAGAAGCTTTGGTCACTTTTTGAAGCAGCTTGGGGAATATCCGGCAGAAAGTCTGTATGAGACCATTCCGAATTTCCATCACACGGTGAAATGATTTGAAGCATTCGCACAGTCTGTACAGAGAGACGTGAAGAACCGCGCCCGTCTGTGCCGTCCGGAGATTGAGTTTGCGCTGGCAAGGGAAAAAGACTGTGGTGTGCTGATGAGTCAGATGGAGGAGGGAATCCTCCCTCTGCGAGTGACACACAATGATACCAAGCTGAACAATATTTTATTTGACGCAGAGACCGGAAAAGGATTGTGTATCATTGATCTGGATACGATCATGCCGGGGCTGGCAGCCAATGATTTTGGAGATTCGATTCGTTTTGGAGCATCGACAGCAGAAGAAGATGAGCGGGATCTGGATAAGGTTCATTTCGATATCAATCTGTATGAGCTCTATGTAAAAGGATATCTGGAGATGGCGAAAGATGTGCTGACACCAGAAGAGAAGCAGAGTCTTCCATGGGGAGCAAGACTGATGACATTTGAATGCGGAATTCGATTCCTGATGGATTTTCTGCAGGGAGATACGTATTTCAAGACAGCGTATCCGGAGCACAATCTGGTCCGTGCCCGTACGCAGTTCAGACTGGTGCAGGAGATGGAAGATCAGTTTGATGAAATGTGTCGGATTGTGAGAGAGTGCTAGGAGGATGGATCGTCTTCTTCCCGTTTGGATACAATTACCAATCGGCAGTATAGTATAATTTCTGTGATAATTATGGAAATAAAGGCAATGCCGCCTATGATCAATCGTTCTATTCTGAACGCCCCCTTTGTTCATTATATAATAACAACTTATTGAGGAATATACAGGTACAGTACAGTATATTCCTTGATTTGTTTTTTATTCTTTATTACAGAAAAAAGGTGTTTTTACTGTAGTCCGCAGAAAATCCGGTTTTTTAAAATTGACAAAAAAAATTAGAAGTGATAATCTTAAATGGAAACTGTAAATTTTTATAGCAGAGAGGGAATTTGGATGAGTGGATATATTGATATGCACTGTCATATTTTGCCGGAAGTGGATGATGGAGCACAGAGTATAGAAGAGACTGTTCAGATGCTTCGGATTGCATACCGGGAAGGCATTCGTTGTATTATTGCGACACCTCATCACCACCCGAAACGGGGAATGGAGCATCCTGAAAGACTTAGAAAAAAACTGACCATAGTAAGAAGAGAAGCAAAAAAGATAGATGAAAAATTTCGTGTATATTTAGGAAGCGAAATTTTTTTTGGGCAGGATGTTGCAGAAAAATTGAAATCAGGTCGTGCGCTGTCGATGAATAAGAGGCAATGTGTGCTTCTGGAGTTTTCTCCTACTGACAGTTTTTCTTATATTCAGCAGGGGATACAAAGTGTACAGATGGCCGGATATGAGGTAATACTGGCGCATGCAGAGCGTTATCCATGTTTGTTCAAGGATTTGGACCAGATCAGGTATTTGTGGGAGATGGGAACGCGGATTCAGGTGAATGCAGGAAGTATCACCGGTGACAGCGGAAGATCGGCAAAGAAGTTCGTAAAGCAGCTTTTGGGAGAGCATATGGTACATTGTGTGGGAACAGATGCCCATGGTGTGGACCACAGGCAGCCTAAGATGAAAAAAGCAGCGGAATATGTAGAACGAAAATATGGAGAAGAATACATGAGGAGGATATTTTTCAGCAATGCCAAAGAGTTGTTGAGAAAAAGAAGAGAAAATGAATCAGAATAACACGAACATGGGAATGGAAAATGATGAAATAACAATTGATCTGATGGACTTATTTCAGGTTGTGTTCAAAAAACTGCATCTGGTGCTTCTTGCCGGAATTATCGCAGCTTTAGTGGCGGTTTTAGTGACAAAATTGTTTATGACACCGGTTTATACATCTACGACAAAGATGTATGTATTATCAAAACAGGATGCCAATTCAGCGGTTACATCCAGCGATCTGCAAGCTGGTTCTCAGTTGACGAAAGACTATATGGAGCTGATCAAAAGTCGTTCTGTTATGGAGCAGGTGATCAGTCAGCTGCAGTTGGATATGAGCGTAGACAAGCTGAGCGGGGAGATTACGGTATCCAATACAGCAGATACCCGTATCCTGAGTATTTCCGTGGAAAATGAGAGCCCAAAACTGGCAAAGGAAATAGCAGATGCAGTGCGTGAGTCTGCAAGCGTTCAGATTACGCAGATTACGGATGCAGATGCGGTCAATATGGTTGAGGAAGGAAACCTGCCAAAGGATCCCACTTCTCCAAATACGATGAAAAATGCCATGTTAGGCGGAATTCTTGGAATATTTCTTGCACTGGGAGCGATTGTACTGATCTATATCTTAGATGATACGATCAAGACACCGGATGATGTAGAACGATATCTGGGACTGACAGTTCTGACATCAATTCCGATCGCGTCAGGAACACCTGCCGCAAAGAAGGTCAGGGGATTGTCAGCACGGAAATATACAAAAAGGAATGGAAAGAAGTAAGCGGGAAGGAAAAAGAAGATGCGGGAAATAGTATTAAATGGTCTGGAAAAAGATTTTCGAAGTAATGAAGCGTATAAAAATCTCAGAACAAACATTGAATTTTCAGGCGAGGAGAACAAGGTATTAGTATTTACCAGTTGTACACCGAATGAGGGAAAGAGTACGGTTTCTCTTTCAGTTGCGTCATCGCTGGCTGAAAGCGGAAAAAAAGTTCTCTTTATTGATGCGGATTTGCGTAAATCTGTTTTGGCAGGGCGTCACAGAGTACAGGGCGAGTTAAAAGGATTGAGCCACTTTTTGTCCGGAAGGGCAAAGGTGGAGGATGTAGTATGTAAGACCCAAATAGAAGGTCTGATGGTTATTTTTGCAGGAATTGTACCGCCGAACCCGGCAGAGCTGTTAGGGCAGGAGCGATTTGGAAATTTAATCTCCAGCGGAAGAAAGGTGTATGACTATATTATCATCGATGCCCCACCGCTTGGAAGTGTCATTGATTCAGCGATCATAGCGAGAGTGTGTGATGCTTCCGTTCTGGTTATCTCAGCCAATGCGATCAGTCATAAATTTGCCAGAGTAGTAAAGGAACAGCTGGAGCGTTCTGAGTGTCCGATTTTGGGCGTGGTACTGAATAAAGTGGATATGAGCCAGAACAAATATTATGGCAAGTATTATGGAAAATATTACGGTAAATATGGAGAAAAATAGAAAAGGAAAGCGGTCATGAAACGAGGATTTGTGGGGGCTATATTGGCGGGCGTATGTGTGGTATTGGGAGTTGCCGTAGCATACGTAAGTTCAAAGCAGGATAGAACGGATCCTGTTATTACGGTAAGTGAGGATGCACTTACGTACACAGAAGGAGAAGGGACAGAAGGATTGCTGACAGGAGTGACAGCAACGGACAAAGAAGATGGGGATCTTACAAAGGATATCTTTGTGGAAAAAGTGGTTCCGATTAGTGAGAACAAAGCAATTGTATATTATGGGGTATTGGATAAAAGTCAGAATGTAGGAACAGCTACAAAAGAGGTAGAGTATTTTCCGGCAGGACAACAGCCTGCGGAACAGACTCCGCAGGAAACGGCACCGGCAGCGGAAGCAGCTGCACAGCCGCTGGCTCCAAACGGGGAGCGCCCTGTGATACAGCTGACCACAGGTACTGCGGATATTCCGGCAGGAGGACCGTTTGATCCGCTTTCATATGTACAGGGAGTTGTTGATGATGTGGATACAGCAGATGTGTTATCTGCATCTATTGCGGTGGAAGGTGCATATGATATTTCCAAGCCGGGAAGTTACCAGCTGACGTATTTTGTGACGGACAGCGCAGGAAACCAGTCAGATCCGCAGGTTTTGACTTTGACAGTACACTAGAAGGAGTGTTACAGGATGGAAAACAAACGAACAGAAGCAAAAAGTAGTTACCATGTAGGCGGAATGAGTATTGTATTCGTTCAACTGGTATTGTCTGTCTTATTTTTGGTGCTGGCAAAAGAGAACGGAATGATTCCGGGAAAATATCTGGTGCCGATCGGGGCAGGTCTTTTGGTGTTTTTTGGAATTGCGTTTGGTTTACAGTTTTTGAGGGGAAAGAAATATATAGTTGGACTTGTGATCAGTATCCTGGTGGATCTGATTCTGGTCAGTGGTATTTTTTCGATTTATAAAGCAGACAAGCTGTTGGTTCAAGTAGGGGGAGCTACGTATAAGACAGACAGTATGGTTGTTGTTGTCCGGGCAGATGACTCGGCCAAGACATTGGAAGATGCAAAAGATTATCGCTATGGAATCCAGACAAGTGTTGATGTTGAGAATACAGACAAGATGCTGGAAGATGTAGAGAAAAATGTGGGAAGAACCGTGAAAGTGGAAGAATATTCTACAATTCAGGAAGAGGCAGAGGCACTTCTCTGGGGACGGATCGACGCAGCGATTTATAATGAGGCACTGGCAAGTGTGATTGAAGAGAGTATTGAAGATTATTCCTCTCAGGTGAAAGTGTTATACCAGTATGGTATTAAGACAGAGATTGTTCAGGAAGAAGAAAAAAATGTGGAAGAGCCGTTTAATGTGTATATCAGCGGAATTGACGTTTCAGGTGCAATTTCAACGACAAGCCGCAGTGATGTGAATATTATTATGACAGTGAATCCGAATACACATAAGATTCTGCTTACATCCACTCCGCGGGATTATTATGTTACGATACCGGGGATTTCCGGAGAGCAGAGAGATAAGCTGACTCACGCAGGAATTTATGGAGTAGATAAATCGATGGAGACACTGGAGAATCTGTATGGAGTTGACCTTTCTTATTATGCAAGAGTAAACTTTACATCACTGATGACGATTGTAGATGCACTCGGAGGTGTGGATGTGAATTCAGAGTATGAGTTTACGGCTGGAGGATATCAATTTAACAAGGGTATCAACCATCTGGATGGAAAAGCAGCGCTGGCATTTTCAAGAGAGCGATACAGTTTTCAGGATGGGGATAACCAGCGAGGAAGAAATCAGGAGGCTGTTCTGACAGCTATTTTGAATAAAGCCATGAGTCCGGCGATTCTGTTAAATGCCTCATCCATTATATCAAGTGTGTCTGACAGTGTTGAGACCAATATGACAAGTGATGAGATGGCAAAATTCATCAATATGCAGCTTTCAGAAGGTGCAAGCTGGCAGATTGAATCGACAGCAGCTGTGGGAACAGGAGATACGCAGGCATGCTTTTCTTCCGGATCTCAGCCGTTATATGTGATGTGGCCGGATGAAGCGACTGTTGCGACGATTTCACAGAAGATGCAGCAGATTTTAGGCGGTCAGTAACAATATCCGACATCTTTCGTACAATATGCCGAAGAAATTTCGTGTTAGACGAATTTCTTCGGCATTCTGTCGTTTTTCACTTTCTTTTTAAAAGTAGATAAAGTATAATGAAGCTATACGAAAAAACAGCAGCTGTGAGGTGGGATTATGGGAAGACAGAAAACCGTACAAAAGAAATTACAGCCATATGAAATCGGAGAATTAGATCAGTATCTTTTCGGACAGGGCACGCACTATGAGATCTTCCGCAAGATGGGAGCACACAAGGCCGTGCAGAAGAAGCAGGAAGGTGTCTATTTTGCAGTATGGGCGCCGCATGCAGCGAGAGTGTCCGTTGTAGGTGAATTTAACGCATGGGATTTTGGGGCGAATGAGATGCATCGTCAGGAGCCGCTTGGGATCTACACTTGTTTTGTGCCGGGAGCGCAGGAAGGGGATCTGTATAAATTCTGTATCGAGACACAGACAGGAGAACGGATTTTTAAGGCGGATCCGTTTGCAAATTATGCGGAGCGGCGTCCGGGTACGGCTTCCCGAGTGACCGATATTTCGAATCTGAAGTGGTCGGACGAGCAGTGGCTGCAGAAGCGGAAAAAGTGGGATCAAAAGGAGAATCCGCTGGCGATCTATGAGGTACATATGGGCTCCTGGATGCGTCATCCGGGCACAGAGGATGAGGGATTTTATACCTATCGTGAATTTGCTCATTCGATTACGGATTATGTGAAGAAGATGGGGTATACCCATGTGGAGCTGATGGGGATTGCAGAGCATCCGTTTGACGGATCCTGGGGGTATCAGGTAACCGGATATTATGCGCCGACTTCCCGTTACGGGACACCGCAGGATTTTGCCTATATGATCAATTATCTGCACAGGAATGGCATCGGTGTGATCCTGGACTGGGTACCTGCGCATTTTCCAAAGGATGCGCATGGGCTGGCGGACTTTGACGGAACGCCGACATTTGAATATGCAGATCCGAGAAAGGGCGAGCATCCGGATTGGGGGACGAAGATTTTCGACTACAGCAAGCCGGAGGTGCAGAATTTCCTGATCGCCAATGCATTGTTCTGGATCGAGCATTATCATGTGGACGGACTTCGTGTGGATGCGGTGGCATCGATGTTATATCTGGACTATGGGAAGCAGGACGGGCAGTGGGTGCCGAACCAGTACGGCGGCAATCAGAATCTGGAAGCGATCGCGTTTTTCAAGCATTTAAACAGTGTGGTTCTGGGAAGAAATCAAGGTGCTATGATGATCGCGGAGGAATCTACCGCATGGCCGAAGGTGACAGGCGCGCCGGAGGATGACGGTCTTGGATTCAGTCTGAAGTGGAATATGGGCTGGATGCATGATTTTACCGAATATATGAAATTAGATCCGCTGTTCCGGAAAGGGGCGCATTATCAGATGACCTTTTCCATGGAGTATGCGTACAGTGAGAATTATATTCTGGTGCTGTCCCACGATGAGGTGGTGCATCTGAAGTGCTCGATGCTCAATAAGATGCCGGGACTTGGCTTTGACAAGTTTGCAAATCTGAAAGCGGCGTATGCATTTATGGCGGGACATCCGGGCAAAAAGCTGCTGTTTATGGGACAGGAGTTTGCGCAGCTTCGGGAGTGGAGCGAAGAGCGGGAGCTTGACTGGTATCTGCTTGCGGAGGAGCCGCATCAGCAGATCCAGAACTGGTACCGTGATCTGCTTCATCTGTACAGACACAATAAGGCGCTGTATGAACTGGATACGGATCCGGCAGGGTTTGAGTGGATCAACAAGGACGATACCTTCCGCAGTATTTTCAGTTTTGTGAGACATTCCAGAGATAATAAGAAGAATCTGTTGTTTGTCTGCAACTTTACGCCGATGGAACGTCCGGATTACCGGGTGGGCGTACCGCGCAGAAAGCAGCTGAAGCTGGTTCTGGACAGTGACGATCCAAAATACGGCGGAAAGGGTGTGGAACGTCCGAAGGTATATAAGCCGGTGAAGCAGGAATGCGATGGTCAGAAGTATTCGATCGCATATCCGCTGCAGCCATATGGAGTGGCAGTGTTTGAGTTTTGAAAATAGCGTTGAGCACAAAGAGATAAAATACGACAGGAGAGCGAAAAAAGAAGCTCTTCTGTCGTATTTTGTTTGAGGAAGTAAAATAAAATCTTAAAATACGAATTTTATATTAAAAATAAAAAATATTT
>OIQW01000086.1_pt1 | contig 20851 bp, 18 predicted proteins | sample 1586091 | NCBI WGS metagenome assembly OIQW01 (sample SAMN02675046, study PRJEB24791) | human gut metagenome, SKBSTL021 | isolation source: stool | host: Homo sapiens | place: USA
TTCTAACAGCGTGAGAACCAATATAACCGGCCCCACCAATAACTAATACTCGCATTAACTAGTTACTCCTTTTTTATTAAATAATAACCGAATCAAGTTAATTTTAGCACAATAACTTATTTTGAAAATTCTAATTAAAAAATTTGTGTGTTGCCACTATGATTCTTTATTTTTTCTTTGATATTAGATAATCACAAAAAATTATAAGCAAAAATAGTGCAATTTTATATTATATGTTTAAAATAATAGTTAAAGAAGCAAGCTTATAAAAAGTAAGAGGATAAAATTATGAAAACAATTAAAAATATTATCATTGGTTTTGGTAAAGGTGGGAAAACTTTAGCTAAGTTTTTAGCTCAAAAAGGTGAAGAAGTATTAGTAATTGAAAAATCTAATAAAATGTACGGTGGTACTTGTATTAATATCGCCTGCTTACCGTCAAAAAGATTAATTATTGAAGCTTCAAATGGTGTCTCATATGTGGATGCAGTGAGTGGAAAAAATGAAATGACTGCACAATTGCGGAATAAAAACTATCATATGTTAGCAGATGAAAAGACAGTGACAGTTTTGGATGGTGAAGCTCACTTTATTGCGGATCATGAAATTGAAGTAGTTTTAACTAATGGTGAAAAGGAGCAGTTTAAGGGAGAGCGTATTTTTATTAATACCGGAGCTGTTCCGGTAATGTTACCAATTCCAGGTTTAAAAGAAAGTAAGTATATTCTTGATTCTACGCAGGCAATGGATGAAAAGAAAATGCCAGAAAATCTAACAATTATTGGTGCTGGTTATATTGGGTTAGAATTTGCAAGTATGTTTGCAAAATACGGCAGTAAAGTAACAGTGCTTGATCATAGCAGAGAATTTTTAAGTAGAGAAGATGCTGATATTAGTCAATTAGTCAAAAAGGACTTAGAAGATGCAGGGGTTCATTTTGAACTTGGAGCTGATATCAAAGAAATTATTGATGAAGAAAATGAAGCAAAAGTTCGTTATCAAATAAACGGTCAAGAAAAAGAAATTAGCGCAAATCGGATCTTAGCTGCAACGGGAAGAAAGCCGAATATTGAAAATCTTGGTTTAGAAAATACTTCAATTGAAATAACAGACCGCGGTGCAGTTAAAGTAGATGATTTTTTAAGAACAACAGTTGATAAAGTATGGGCGATTGGAGATGTTAAGGGTGGTCTTCAATTTACATATATTTCTTTAGATGATTTTAGAATTATTAAAGATCAATTATTTGGTACAGGTGCACGGATGATCAGTGATCGTAAAGTGGTTCCTTATAGTGTCTTTATTTCACCTGCTTTGTCTCAAGTTGGCTTAAATGAAAAGCAAGCACACAATCAAAATAAGGAATATAAATTATTTAAGTTGCCAGTTGCAGCCATTCCAAAAGCAAAAGTTGCTAAAGATAGTAGAGGTTTGTTTAAGGCTTTAGTTGATCCTGAGACTGAAGAAATTCTAGGCGCAACTTTATATGGAATTGAATCTTATGAGTTAATTAATATGATTTCTTTGGCAATGAAGGCACATCTTTCTTATACGGTTTTAAGAGATCAGATTTATACTCATCCAACTATGTCAGAAGCCTTTAACGATTTATTTAAGTAGATAGGAGCATCTCTGTTATAAAAGTTTCTTAATTTACTTTTATAATACGGTTAGATATAGAAATGAGGTAGATGTATGAATTTTAATTCACTTGAAGATACATATACATTAAATAATGGTGTAAAGATTCCAATTATTGGTTTTGGAACTTGGCAAACACCTGATGGAGATATTGCAAAACATGCAGTTGAAGTAGCACTTAATGCAGGCTATCGGCATATTGATACAGCAGCAGCTTATGGTAATGAAAAAAGTGTTGGTCAAGCGATAAAAAATAGTGGCATAAATCGTCATGATTTGTTTATTACAACTAAGCTTTGGAATACAGACCATGGTTATAAATCGGCTAAGGCAGCAATTGATAGGAGTTTGCAAAGTTTAAAGGTTGATTATTTAGACTTATACTTAATTCACTGGCCTAATCCTGTTGATATGCGTGACCATTGGGCTGAAGCAAATGCTGAAAGCTGGCGAGCAATGGAAGAAGCAGTACAAGCTGGAAAGATTAGGGCAATTGGAGTTTCTAATTTTAGAAAACGTCATTTAGATGAACTTCTGAAAACTGCAGAAATAAAACCTGTGGTTAACCAAATTATGCTTAATCCAAGTGATTTACAACCAGATGTAGTTAAAGTTAATAATGAATTAAAATTACTTAGTGAAGCATATAGTCCTTTAGGTACTGGTGGATTATTAGGTAATGAAACTGTCAATGAAATAGCTAGTGAAGTAGGAAAATCTCCAGCACAAGTTTTAATTCGCTGGTCTTTAGAACATGGATTTTTACCACTACCTAAGTCAGTTCATGACAAGTACATTCGAGCAAACGCTGGAGTGTTTGATTTTAACTTGAGTTCTGAACAGATGAATAAATTAGATAGTTTACATGGAGTTAGTGGCTTAGCTACTGATCCAGATGCAGCTAATTTTTAATTAGAAGTCGGAGTAGATACTACTTCGATTTTTTATTTGCAAAAATTTGTTGATACTTTACAGAGAAAGAAAATCTTTGTTATAATTCTAATGTTAGTTGCTGAATTAGCTCAGTTGGTAGAGCGCTTCCCTCGTAAAGAAGAGGTCGCCAGTTCGATTCTGGCATTCAGCACTCAGGGTATTAACTAAAGAAGCCTTTCAAAGAGTTCCGTAGAACTTGCTTTGAAAGGCTTTTTTTACACATTTTTAATATAATGAAAAAATTCGGCATTTTTTCGCGTAATAACTAATAGAACAAAAGTATGAAAGAGGTGCCGAATGAAAAATATGCATAAAAAACCATGGTTCGGTTTTACAGAAGACAAGGTATTTGGCGAAGTAATGTCAAATAAAGAATTTTGCAAGCATGTTTTGCAAGGAATCTTGCCAGAGTTAGCTATTGAAGACATCTATTTTCCACATAAGCAAGAAGAAATAAATGATCCCGAACATTATGATCAGAAAGACGTTCGTTTAGATATCTTAGTTGAAGATTATAATCATAATCTCTATAACATTGAAGTACAGACAACAAACACTGATGATATAGCACGCAGAATGCGTTACTATGCTGCGAAGGCAGATCAAAGATATACTTTGAAGAAAGGAAGTACATATCGAAATCTAAAGAATGTCTATATAATTTTTCTCTGCTCATTTAATTTAGCTGAAAAGAAGCCAATTAAAAGTAAGTATTTAACTATAAATTCTGATAACCAAACAGATGTATTGCAGGATGGACTGACCAAAATTATAATTAATTCAAATGGAATTCCTAGTGGAAATGAAACTAAGACTTTACTTAATTTGGTAAAGCTAATGAAAAACTTGCCTATATCTGGTGATGCATATTTTGATATTGCTCAAAATAGAATTAAAGAAATTAATAGTGATGAGAAATGGAGGGATATGATTATGGATTATGAAACTAAGCTGCTAGAACGTGAACAAGATGCAGAAGAGAGAGGCTTAAAACGAGGAATTGAAAAAGGAATAAATCAGGGAATGCAGCAAGGAATGCAGCAAGGGACGAAAGAAGGAAAGAAAAAAGAAAAATTAATAGGAATAAAGAAATTGATTCTAGCTCTAAAAGATTTTGGTGGAAACGATCAACAAATTTTACAACGTTTAGAAAAAGATTATGGAGATAGTTTTTCTAAGGAAGAATTAGAAAAATTTTTGAAGGAAAGTTAGAAATAAACATTATGAAAAGCAGGGTTTTTTCCCTGCTTTTTTAGGTATACTATTAGAAAAATGAAAGTAGTGAAAAATAGTGACTTTAATTTATACACGTTATGCTAATAATCATGATTTATCTGAAATTATGACAATTATTAATGAAGCAAAATTATTTCTAAAGCAAAGCGGAAGTAGTCAGTGGCAGGGCAGTTATCCTAATGAAGAAACGATACAAAATGATATCAGAAATAAATGTGCTTTTGTCTTAGTAGTAGATAATCAAGTTGCTGGTTATGCAGCCAGTATAATTGGCGAAGAGCCAACCTACCAAAAGATTGATGGTTCTTGGAAAAATAAGACATCTGATTATGCGACTTTTCATCGATTAGCTATTAGTAATAAATACCGCGGAATGCATCTTGCAAACTTGATGTTTTCGGATCTAATCTCAATAATGGTTAGCCAAGAAATTAGAAATTTTAGAATTGATACGTCACGTAAAAATAGAATCATGCAACATTTGGCTTTAAAGCATAATTTTAGTGAACGAGGAATTATTCAGGTAGAGGAGGATCCAAAAGATCCTAATCGATTAGCCTATGAATTGAATTTATAGTTTTATGTGTCTATTCAAAATAACGATTCCGATAATTAATAATAAAATTGCAATTGAATGAATTAAAATTTGCATAGGCTCCCCATGAGCAGTAATTAAATTTCTTAACAAGGCGGTAATTCCTAAGCTCATCAAAAAATTTAAGCTTGTATGTCCCATGTGTTTAAGGGCTGCAACAATCATTGCTGAAAACTCAAAAAAGAGGAAGAAAGTAACAATCTCATCCAAAACTTTGATTGGTATGTGAATGAAGCTATTTCTAATCATTCTTTGTCCAATTGCAAGTAGTTGTCCAAACATTAGAACAATAAGTAACGCGCCTAAAATTCCTAAAGCGATCATGATAAAAAAGCGGAGAAAGTTTGCATATTTGCTAGCAATTTTATTGAATTTCTTCATTGTATATACCTTTCATATGTAGATAAGTTTATTTTTACGCTTTTTAGCTAATTTTTCCAGAGTTGTTTTAGGATGCTATTTAGTTAAATAATGATATCTTTAATATAGAAGAAATACTAAAGTTTGTTCATGAGGTATTAAAAATGCCATTTACTTTTTCTGAAATTATCGTGCTCTTTTTTACATATTCAGTGATTGGTTGGATGTGGGAGACGATATATTGTTCAATTAAAGATCATCATTATGATTATCGCGGATTTTTGTTTGGCCCGTATTGTCCGGTTTATGGATTTGCAGTAACTACCATTTTAATCTTTACTTATCATATTCAGGATAATCTTTTCCTATTGTATGTAGTAGGAATAATAGTGGCGACAATTTTTGAGTATTGCGCAAGTGTATTTTTACAATATGTTTTTCATATGAAGTTATGGGATTACTCCCATTTGTGGGGGAATGTACAGGGGAGAGTTGCTCCAGTAATTTCTTTATTTTGGGGAGTAGGAGTGGTCTTTTTAGTAAAAATCATTCAACCTTTTATTCAAAAGATAATTAATTGGGAAGAAGCGAGAACTCATGGCTACTTGGCATTAATCATTTTATTAGGAATGGGGACAGACTTTGTTCTTACAATTATCAGTGTTGAAAAGTTTCATATTAGTACTAAACGATGGGACGAGCGATTAAATACGCAGATAAAGCTAGATGAAAATAAGCTTAATCAACGTTTTGATAAATTACTTGAGTCACTGTCATGGAATCAAAAAAGATTTCTTACAAGTTTCCCACAACTTAAATTTACGGATATAGATCAATTTAATGCAATTAAGCATAAAAGAATGATTAGAAGGAAAAATAAGAGTTAGAGCTACTAGCCCTTATTTTTTTTGCCCTTTTTGCTACAGAAAGGTTACATCGTTACATTATTGTAATTTAAAGCACAAATATTACAAGAATGTAACAAGATGAAATATATCCTTAATTTTCCGGGAACTATTCTGAAATATTGGGCATGTATTATATATGCTGTAAATTGAAATTGACGAAATAAATGATTCAAATCGAATTTATCAAGGAGAGAATTTAATTTTGAATATGCTTAACAATAATTTGAAATCAACTTTAACTAAAACCGCTGCAGCAGCTGCTCTTACTTTAGCAGGTGCCGCAATTGTAAATAATACTCAAAATACTGTAAAGGCTGCAGAAGTTACTGTTGGCCAACAAGAAAAGATTGTTACAATCAATTACCTTCCACATAAGAGCATTGCAGTTTGGAATTCATACGGTCCTGATAAGCAAATGACTGGTCAATACTTACCACACGCAACTGCTTGGAAAGTTATCAGAGCTGCCTACGATGATGCAGGTAACAAGTGGTACGACCTTGGTGCGAACCAATGGGTAATGGCGAAGTACACTCGCTTAGGTAAAGATACTGTTGACCCTAATGTTGCTTCAGAATTGTTTACTTCACAAGCAAGTTCATACAATACTGCAGCACAAACTCAAACTACTCAAGGTTCATACTCAGCTCCTAAGACTTCAGTAGGTTCTTACTCATCAGTACAAAGTACTCAAACTCAACAAGCTCCAGTACAAAAAGCACAACCTTCACAATTACAATCAAGCTACACTTCAAACGTATCTGGTTCTGAAGCAGCAGCTAAGGCATGGATTGCAGGACGTGAATCAGGTGGTTCATACTCAGCAAGAAATGGTCAATACATTGGTAAGTACCAATTATCAGCATCATACCTTGGTGGAGACTACTCAGCAGCAAACCAAGAACGTGTAGCAGATAACTACGTAAAGTCACGTTACGGTTCATGGACTAATGCTCAAAGTTTCTGGCAATCAAACGGCTGGTACTAAAAAATAGCGAATAGTTAAAAAAGAGATGTTTCAATGAAATCTCTTTTTTGTACCCCCCGAATATTACAAGAAAGCGTGTGTAAATTACAAATATTACACAAACTGTAACATAAGGCACTTTTATTTAATAATGTAGTAGCATTTATGTTATAGTTTTGACATTTTGAGACTGTATTATGTAACTTGTAAATTAAATGACTGACAAATATGAAAGGAAGAATTTCTCTTGAAATTTCAATCTATCTTAACTAAGTCACTTGCAGCAGCTGCTCTTACCGCAACTGGTTTGGTAGCTTTAAATTCACAAAATACTAATGACGCACAAGCTGCTACTATTGTTCAAAATGATACTAATGTTGTAACTATTAATAATGCAAATTCTACTGTTGCCGTTTGGGATGGCGTTGAAAATGCTCACTTTACTGGCAAAGAATTAGTACATGGTACAACTTGGAAAGTTATCAGAACTGCTTATGATGCCATGGGTAATAAGTGGTATGACCTTGGCGCAAACCAATGGATCATGGCTAAGTACACTGTAGAAGGTGGAAATGCTGCAACTGCTAAAGTTGCTACTGCTACAACTGCTCAAGCTCCTGTTCAACAAGCTCAAGCTTCAGTACAAAAGCAACAAACTACCCAAGTACAACAATCAGCACAAAAGCAAACTACTTCTGTAGCTTCACAACAAGTAAATACTCAAGCTAAGGCTGCAACTCAAGTTCAACACCAAACTGTTGCACAAGCTCCTAAGACTAACTACAACTACAATGTACAACGTACTTACTCAGCTCCAGTACAACAAAGAACTTACAGCTACGCTTCAGCACAAAAACAAACTACTCAAGTAGCACAAAAGACCCAAACAACTACTAGCTACACTTCAAATGCTTCTGGCTCTGAAGCTGCAGCTAAGGCTTGGATTGCAGGACGTGAATCAGGTGGTTCATACTCAGCAAGAAATGGTCAATACATTGGTAAGTACCAATTATCAGCATCATACCTTGGTGGAGACTACTCAGCAGCAAACCAAGAACGTGTAGCAGATAACTACGTAAAATCACGCTACGGTTCATGGACTGGTGCTCAAAAGTTCTGGCAAACTAACGGTTGGTACTAATATCAACTGAATTATAATTAGGAAGATCACCTTTTTGGTGGTCTTTTTTTTATTTAACTTTTTTAAGATAATAAAGTTTATTTTGATAATTTTGTTGACAGCTTTTACTATTTATAATATGATATTAAACGTTGAGTGATTAAGTTCATTCAAATAGAGCCAACAAGTAAAAGGCTTGAAGGATGGGTTATAGCCAAGTGGTAAGGCAATGGTTTTTGGTACCATCATGCGCTGGTTCGAATCCAGCTAACCCAATCGTTCGAAAGAACACCCAACCCGAAAAAAAGGTCATCATTTGATGACCTTTTTTGTTGTATTATATTTTTTAAGTTAAACTTTGCATTTTTCCCTTCCAATTAAGGATGCCGTCGTTAATATTAATTAGGTGTTTATAACCCTTAGATTTTAAGGTTTGGCAAGCATAATGAGAAAGGTCTCCGGACCGACAAATGAAGTAGTAGGTCTCGTTTTTGGGATCATTGAAGTATTTTAATTCTTCAAAGGGAAGATTATGACTATCAGGAATATGTCCTGATGCAAATTCAATTGGTGTTCGTAAATCATATAAATTAATTGTAGAATCTTTTGCTAGAATTTCTGCTAATTGATTTGTAGTAATGTTAATCATAGTTACCTCCATTAACAATTATATTTAAGCTAAAAAAATTGAAATTTGAAGGAATAATGTGTGAAATTTATGTGTAGAAAGGATTAGTCGATATGACACGTCTTGTTAAAGTTAGTGGTCGCGGAGACGGGACTGATTGGAAAAGTGCACTAAAAGACTTACAGCCTGATGACGTATTATTGCTTGCGCCAGGTTTTTATGAGCTAAATCAAGGCTTAGAAGTAAATAATATTACTATCAAAGGAACAGGTAATGCACCAGAAGAAACTGTAATTAGCGGCTTTTTTGTACTTGATAGGGATTGCAGTTTTTTTACTTTAGAAAATATTTGTCTTCAAACAAAATCTGACCATAATACTATTTATGTTGAAGACAACGCGGATACTTATCTGACTTTGCGCAACACTAATCTTTACGGCGATGAAAATGATATGGCCGCAATTGCTGTAAATGGTAAGTGCACCCTTGAGCTGTTTTCCAGTAAAATTTTAAATTCTAGCGTTTCTTTATTTGCGCAAGCTAATTTTAGATTGACCATGACTGATTCTTTAATTGATTATGATTCTAAAGATTACGCTGCTTTAGGTATTCAGGGAAAAGGGACGGCAATTATTTCTAATAGTGTGATTCACGGTAATTTAAGTACTTATCCTGATTCAAATGCAGAAGTTGATTTGAATAATACCTCGATTTCTTATGGGTTAATTCATGGACAGACCTGGGTAAATATGCTTAATTCGACTGTTGAAAAAAATGATGATTCTAGCTTTTATATTTCTGATGATTCTTGGGTAAATATTTTACAATCTGAATTTAAAGGCGGAGTTTTTATTGATAAGAATACTAAAACTTTAATTCAAAATAGTAAAATAGATCGTTTAATTGCCTGTGATAATGCTAAAGTTACACTCAATAATTCAAGTATTGTGAGCCATGCTGATTTTCAGGATAAGGCAAGTGCTGATGCGACTAGAGTTGCTTTTTCTGGTAGAGATGATTTCGAATACTTTTTAGCTTTAAATGGGCAAGCGAGTTTAGGTGGTAGAGATTTAATTCTTAACCCTAATGGTAGTACGCTTGCAGTTCAAGATGATGCTAAGATCAAGCTGAATATTGTTTCAAGCAGCAGCAAAGATTTAGAAGTAGAATGTAATAGTCGGCCTAATGTAAATATTTTAGGAATGCGTTGGGAAGCAAAGAAGAACAATGACTAATTGGCTACTTTAAGCTAAAATAAACTTGATAGGATAATGAAGTGAGGGTTTATCATGCAAGAACCGATGTATATTAAAATTCACAACCAAATAAAGCGTGATATTGAAAATAAAAAATATAAAGTTGGAGAGCGAATCCCTGCTGAGCGGCAATTAGCCTTGAAATTTAATGTTTCTAGAATGACATTACGTCAAGCAATTAAGACATTGGAAGATGAAGGAATTTTAGAAAGACGCTTAGGAAGCGGGACTTATGTTTCTAGCCAAAAGGTGCAAGAAAAAATGTCTGGAATTATGAGCTTTACGGATATAACTCGTGCTAATGGTCAAGTCCCTTCTAGTAAATTATTGTCTTACCGCGTAACTAAGCCTTCTTTATCTGAAAAAGAAAAGTTAAAGATTAAGGATACGGATAATGTTTTAAGAATGGAACGTATTCGTTTTGCTGATAATGTGCCAATTTGTTATGAAGTAGCTACAATTCCTTATAAATTAGTTTCACGTTTCTCTAAAGATGAGATTTCGAGTAGTTTATATCAAACTCTTGAAAAAAAAGGTGGTTATAAGATTGGTAGTGTAGTTGAAAATATTGGTGCATCTGTTGCCAATGAAAATGAAGCGCGCTTATTATCAGTGAAAAAGGGTGAACCATTAGTAACGAGACGGCAAGTTACAGAACTTAACGATCACTATCCTTTTGAGTACGTTCGTGCATCTTATGTAGCTGAAAGATTTGAATTTACTTTTGAAAAATAAAAATGCATAGTACAGTTGATTTTGATTTATTGACTGCACCATGCATTTTTTATTTTAAGTCTTCTTTGATTTGAGTAGTAGAAATTCCAGGGGTTCTTTCAAGATATTTTACTTTGCAGTAGGGTTTTAGAAAGTCAAATTTTCCTTCCCAATCATTCCCCATTACGAAAGTATCAATATCATATTTTTGGACATCGCTGATTTTTTGATCCCAATTTTCTTCAGGGATAACTTGATCCACATATCGAATTGCTTCAAGAATATATTTTCTTTCGGCATAATTATTGTAAGCCTGCTTATGCTTGCTGAATTCATTAAATTCGTCTGTTGATAGTCCTACTATTAGGTAGTCTCCTAGTGCACGCGCTCTTTTTAGAAGACGAATATGGCCATAATGCAGTAGATCAAAGGTACCGTAGGTAATAATTTTTTTCATAATAAATACTCCCTTGTAATAGTTACTATTCTAGCAGAAGTAGAAAAAAGTGAAACTTTTATGTTTAAAAAAGTTAGTAGCACTTTTTTGTTAAAATGGAAAGTAAAGATATATTTCGATTAGAAATGGTTAAAAACAGAGCATGAATAAAGTTAGTATTTTAGGAATAGAATTTGATAATTATTCGTTAGAAGAATTTAAAGATAGATTAATTAACCGGTTAAACAATAAAGTATCAACTATGGTGGTAACAGCTAATCCTGAAATTGTGATGGCTGCAAATAAAGATCCTAAATTTATGGAACTTATCAAAAAGGATGCAGATTTAGTTACAGCTGATGGAATTGGAATTGTTTTAGGCGGAAAAATGCTTAAAACTCCAGTCAAGGAACGTGTAACAGGCTATGATTTGTTTACCTGGCTTTTGCATGTGGGAAATTTAAGAAAGCTCCGTGTCTATTTAATTGGTGCAACGCCTGCAGTAATGAAAATTACTAAGGCCAAAATTGCTAAAGATTATCCAGGAATCGAATTAGTTGGGGCTGAAGATGGCTACTTTAAGGATGATCTTAAAACCGTTGCTAAAAGAATTGAAAATACTGAGCCTGATTTGGTTTTTGCAGCAATTGGTTTTCCTAGACAAGAAGAGTTAATTTCTTTATTGCGGCAAGCAGAGGTGCCAGCAATTATGATGGGAGTGGGCGGAAGTTTTGATGTCTTTTCGGGTGCGGTTAAACGTGCTCCGGAAGTATTTCAAAAAACTCATCTTGAATGGTTTTATCGCTTGATTACCAATCCAACACGTTTTAAACGGATGCTGGCCTTACCAGAATTTGTAGTTGAAGTCGAAAAGTCTAAGAAACAAAAATAATAGAAAGAATATAAATTAAATGAAAGTTTTACATGTTAACGCTGGATTAGAAAAGGGCGGGGGCCTGTCTCATATTGTTAATTTATTAACAGAAGCTAATCGGCAAGATGCTGATTTTGAATTGCTGACCTTAGCAGATGGCCCGGTGGCAAAAGCTGCCAAAAAAGCAGGAATTAAGACAACGATTTTAGGTGCCCAAAGTCGTTATGATTTAACTGTTTTAAAAAGACTCGCTAAATTCATTAATAATGGCAACTTTGATATCGTTCATACTCATGGTGCACGAGCTAATTTATTTGTTTCGATGATTAAAAAGCAAATTAAGGCTAAATGGATTATCACAGTTCATTCTGATCCTTTAAAAGATTTTGAAGGACGGGGAATGATTGGAAACATTTTTACTAAGTTGAACATTATGGCTTTAAAAAAAGCTGATGGTATTTTTGCGATTACGCAGAACTTTTCTGATCTTTTAGTTGAAAAGGTAGGCATTCCGAAAACTAAAATTTGTGTAATCTATAATGGAATTTTTTTCCATGACAATAAAGAATTACCTAAAAAATATGCTCATCCCTATTTCAATATAATTAATGTTGGAAGAACAGAAAAAGTTAAGGGACAAGATTTGCTTTTAAAGGCCATTAAAAAGATCAATGATAAAAACGTTCGCTTACATATTGCTGGTGATGGAAGCGAATTTAATAATTTAAGAGCACTTGCGCGAGATCTAGGGATTAGTTCACAGGTAACTTTCCACGGCTTTTTGAACCAGAAAGAGATCCGCAAACTCTATCAAAAAATGGATTTGGCTGTTTTGACGTCTTATTCAGAAAGTTTTCCTTTGGTATTACTTGAAGCTAGCGATAATTTAGTACCAATTATGTCAACAGATGTTGGCGATATTGAAAAAATGATTCCTAGTGAAAAGTATGGATTTGTTGCTAAAATTGGAAACTTAAATGATATTAGTGAAAAGCTAAAGCAGGCAATTTCAACTAGTCAAGAAAAACTTGAAGAGATGGCAGAAAAAGAAAAGACGTATTTGATGCATGCCTTTTCAATGAAAAATCAGTTAGTGGCAATTGAAAATTATTACAAATTCATCTTGGGTGAAAAATAGTGGAAAATTATCATAAAAGTAGTCTGCTGGCAATTTTGATTGGAATTCTACCGCTAATTTTTGAACTAAGCAGCAATATTTGGCATGGCGATAATGGCTTTTTTATAATTAGCGCGGCATATGGTTTGATCTTGCTTTTGTTAACTTTATCAATTGAAATTGAAGATCTAGATCAGTGGTTTGCAGAAAAGGCTCTAAGCTATTTATCAGTTTTTCTATCTTTGACAGCGATTTTGAATAAGAGCGAAGTTTTGCCCTTTGCTGAGATAGGATCGTTATACCGTTTAGCTATAATTGCTTATATGGGAACCTTATATTTCTTAGATAGACATTTTAATACTAAAAATTTAGTATTGCTTTTGTTGAATTTAAATATTCTAGCTCAATTATCAGTTAGGTCCGGAACAATCTTAATTTTAATTGTTGCTGTTTTAACTTTTATTTTCTATGTAATTAGAGTAGTAGTTACTTTTAGTGAACAATTGAGACCCTTTTTACTATGCGTTTATTTAATTGTTTTGCTCGTTTCGCTAGTTTGGTACACACCTGAGTTTACTGACTTTGTTTTTAAAAATCTTTCCTGGAATATTGAAGCAATTTCTTTATTGTTAGAAACGCTGGGAGCAATTGTCTATATAAGGCTTAAAAGGCAGTTGAACATAAACAGTCATTTAATTTTAGGGACTGTATTATTTTTAATTATTAACGAAGGTAGTTTGATTATTGCTGAATCAAATGTAATTAATACCAGTTATTTAGTTTTAGTCTTGATCATAGATTTATGTATAGTCAACGTATTCGGCAATATTGAATTAGGCAGAAATCAGCGAAAAATTTCAGTTATCATTCCAGCTCATAATAGTGCTAATACAATTGTTGAGGCGTTAGAATCAATCAAGAATCAGACGTACCGTGATTGGGAGATAATCTTAATTAATGATGGTTCAAATGATGAAACGGAAACAATTGTTAAGCGTTATTTAGAAAATACGCCTTTACCAGTTAAATATCATAAGCAAAAGCAGCATAATTATTTGCATGCGATTGAATACGGAACAAAATTTGTAGAAGGCTCAATAATTTTTGTTCTAGATGCTGATAAAGTTTTATTTAATCAGAATGTCTTTTATCGTGCAGCTAGTACGCTTTATGGTGAAAAATGCGATGGAATGTTTGTTGGTATTCGAGCAATGTATCAACGCTTAAAAGATGGTAAATTGCATTTAATTAGACCATATTATCGTAATCAAATTAGTTTGGTAAAAACAGCACTCGGCATGGGTGTAAACATTTATACTAATTATGCTTTTTGGCGCAGAGAAGTTTTTGAAACTAGTGTGCGAGAGAACTATTTAGTGAATGGAATGCCATCTTGGTGTAATGCTCAAATTAATTTTGGTCTAAGAATGGTCAATGGTAACTTTGTAGGTCTAAAATATCGAATTGTTAAAAATAAAAAGCCAGCAGATAAGCAATTGAATCAAGATCAGGTTATAGCAGAATTACGCACTCTGCATCACATTACAAGTAAAATTAAAATACCATTTTATCGTCCTCAAGCTGCTATTTATTATGCATTTAATAAGTGTCATATTGCTTCGCTTTGTCCAGTGATTTTTAAGCAGGGTAAGACCTCATTGAAAGAAATTACTCCGTTAATTATTGAAAATAGGCTTAAGAATGTTAAGTCACCTTACTTACAAACAATTGTCGGTTTTGGTACTAACTATAATCCTGAAAAAAAGATAGAAATCATTATTCCTAAAGACCTAAAAGTGTACCACGGAGCAGATATTGAAGAATTTATTCAAAAGCTCAAACAAAATAAACTAGCGCCTTTTTACGCTAATTTAATGAAAGTAATTAGTCAGGGAACAAGCCTTTACGTGGTGAACAAAAAAGATCGAGAAAAATTAACTGAAATTTTAGAATTTTTTACAATTAGAGACTATGTAAAGATCATAAGTAAATAGCTTAAATATTTTTAGAGACATCATTTTGGTGTCTCTTTTTGATATCTGCGTCTCTTTGATTATAATAAGGTACAAGAAAGAAATTATTTATTTAGTGATGAGGGAGACAAAATGTTTTACCCACAAATTGATCAAGACGATTCTTTAATTCTTCATACAGACTTGTATGAAATTAATATGATGTATACCTATTTTAAAAAGGGTGTAAGTGAAAGAAATTCAGTATTTGAAGTATTTTTTAGAAAAGAACCTTTTGGTAACGGCTACGCAGTTAATGCTGGTTTAAGCCATGTTATTCAATACTTGAATAACCTCCATTTTAAGGAAAGCGACTTAGAATATCTCAAGGAAACTTGTGGTTATGATGATGAATTTATTGATTATTTACGTAATCTAAAATTAAAATTAACCATTCGCAGTGCTCGAGAAGGTGAATTGGTTTTTGCTAATGAGCCAATTATGCAAATCGAAGGGCCATTGGCACAAGCTCAATTAGTTGAAACAGCAATTTTGAATATTATTAACTTCCAAACTTTAATTGCAACTAAGGCAGCTAGAATTAAGGTTGCAGTTGGTGATGACGGTTTAATGGAATTTGGTTCACGTCGTGCTCAAGAAACTGATGCGGCTATTTGGGGAACTCGTGCAGCATACATTGGTGGTTTTGATGCTACTAGTAATGTTAGAGCAGGAAAATTATTTGGTATTCCTGTTGCTGGAACTCACGCTCACTCCTTAGTTGAAGCTTTTAATAGTGAATATGATGCTTTTAAGGCATATGCGGAAACACATAAGAATTGTGTATTCTTAGTGGATACTTACGATACTTTAAGAAGTGGTGTTCCAACTGCTATCAGAGTTGCTAAAGAAATGGGCGACAAGATTAACTTCCAAGGCGTTCGAATTGACTCGGGAGATATGGCATATATTTCTAAAAAAGTGCGCAAGCAATTAGATGATGCTGGCTTCCCTGATGCAAAGATTTATGCTTCAAATGACTTGGATGAAAAGACTATTCAAAACCTTAAGATGCAAGGCGCAAAAATTGATGTTTGGGGAATTGGTACTAAATTAATTACGGCTTTTGACCAACCTGCTCTAGGTGGGGTATACAAGCTAGTTGCTATTGAAGATAAAGATGGTAATATGCGTGATACTTTGAAGATTTCTTCAAATGCTGAAAAAGTATCTACTCCAGGTAAAAAGCAAGTTTGGAGAATTCAAGCTAACTCTGAAAAGAAAAATGAAGGTGATTGGGTATCACGCTATGATGAAGACCCAAGAAAGTTCGATGCTCTTTTCATGTTCCACCCTCAATATACTTATATCAATAAGGTTGTTACCGACTATACTGCTCGTCCGTTATTGCACGAAATCTTCCATGAAGGTAAGTTAGTTTATCAAGAACCTACTCTAAAAGAAACGAAAGAGTTTGCCGCAAATAACCTCGATGGTTTATGGGATGAATACAAGCGTAGCTTGAATCCACAAGACTACCCAGTCGATTTATCGCAAAAATTATATGACAACAAGGTAAACTTGATTAATAATATTCGCAGCCGAATTGTGAAAAGAGGATATTAGAATGCGCCCATTACAAGAAAAAATTATTGCTTATGAGCATGTATTACCAGAAATTGATCCTAAAGAAGAAATTCGTAAATCAATTGATTTTCTAAAAGATTATTTAAAAGAAAATCCATTTTTAAAGAGCTATGTTTTGGGAATTTCTGGTGGTCAAGATTCAACCTTAACAGGTAAGCTTTGCCAAATGGCAATTGAAGAAATGCGTGAAGAAACTGGCGACGATTCTTACCAATTTATCGCTGTTCGTCTTCCTTATGGCGTTCAAGCCGATGCAAGTGATGCGGCAGATGCAATCGCTTTTCAAAAGCCCGATCAAGATCTAATCGTAAATATTAAAGAACCAGTTGATGCAATGGTCAAAGTAGTTGAAGCAACTGGTCAAAAGATTACTGATTTTAATAAGGGTAACATTAAGGCGCGTCAAAGAATGGTTGTTCAATATGCAATTGCTGGTGCAAATAATGGGGCAGTTGTCGGAACTGACCATGCTGCTGAAAACTTCTCTGGTTTTTATACCAAATATGGTGACGGTGCAGCTGATCTTACACCACTTTTCCGCTTAGACAAGCGTCAAGGAAAGGCGATGCTTAAAGAGCTTGGTTGTCCTAAACATCTGTATGAAAAGGCACCTACTGCTGATTTAGAAGAAGAAAAACCAGATTTACCAGATGAAGTAGCTTTAGGCGTAACTTACAAGGAAGTTGACGATTACTTAGAAGGTAAAGAAGTAAGCGATAAAGCTGCTGAACAAATTGAAAAGTTATGGAAGAAGAGTGAGCATAAGCGTCACTTGCCAGTAACTATTTTTGATGATTTTTATAAAAAGAACTAAACTTGTGTCGGACTCGTTAGTTTAATATAATAAACTTGCATAAGAGAGTAACGGCAATTTATTGCGATAAGTTCAACAACCGGGATGAATGTCTCTGGGCTTATCTTAATTAGTGAGACTTATGACGATGGGTTCGTTATAAGTCTTTTTTAGTTATTGGAGGGATTGGCTTTGAAAGAGAAGTACTATGCTCAAGATATTTCTCAAATCGAGAAAGAACTACATACATCACTAGATAATGGGCTGTCTGATGATGAAGCTAAGAAACGATTAGCTTCAGAGGGGCCTAATTCTTTAGCATCAAAGAAAAAACGCAGTATGTTCATGCGCTTCATTGATCAATTTAAGGATTTTATGATCATTGTCTTGATTGTAGCCGCAGTTTTATCAGGAGTTGTGGCAAATGAGTGGACGGATGCAGCAATTATTATGATTGTTGTCTTGCTAAATGCAATTTTAGGCGTAATTCAAGAAGCCAGATCAGAAGCCGCAATTGATGCCTTGAAAGAAATGTCGACGCCGAATGCACATGTAAGACGCGGAGGAGCAATTCTAGAGATTCCAAGTACTGACATTGTGCCGGGTGATGTTGTGCTACTTGAAGCAGGAGACGTTGTTCCTGCTGATATGCGTTTAGCTAAGACAGCTAGTTTAAAGGTGGAAGAGTCTGCTTTGACTGGTGAATCAGTTCCGGTTGAAAAAGATAGCGACATCTTAAAAGCTGATGATGTAGCTTTAGGTGACCGCGTTAATATGGCTTATGCCAATACTAATGTAACTTATGGTCGAGCAGAAGGTATTGTGGTTGGAACAGGGATGAAGACTGAAGTCGGTAAAATTGCGACAATGTTAAACAACGCCGATGAAACAGCTACTCCATTAAAGGAAAACTTAAATCAACTTGGTAAGACATTAACCATCATGATTTTAGCAATTTGTGTAATTGTCTTTGTCGTGGGGATGTTTACCAAGCAAGGAAGCGAGCGAGCCAACTAATAAGTTAATTATTGACATGTTCTTAGTTGCTGTTTCTTTAGCTGTCGCTGCAATTCCAGAAGGTTTACCAGCAATTGTAACGATTATTTTAGCTCTTGGTACGCAAACGATGGCTAAGCATAGGGCGATTGTTAGAAAGCTACCTGCTGTTGAAACTTTAGGTGCAACAGATATTATTTGTTCTGATAAAACTGGTACTTTAACTCAAAATCAAATGACTGTTGAAAAAGTTTACTATGATGGTGAACTTCATAATGATGAAGAGGCAGTTAAGGTAGATAATCCAGCTATGATGGCCATGATTTTGGCTAACGACACTAAAATTGAAGATGGTGGACGGCTTTCAGGAGATCCAACTGAAACAGCTTTGATTCAATATGCTTTTGATCAAAATATTAAGGTTGAAGATTTACTAAAAAAAGATAGCCGTGTTCAAGAAGTTCCTTTTGATTCAGAGAGAAAATTAATGTCGACGGTTAACCATTATGGTGATAAATTCTTTGTTGCTGTAAAGGGTGCACCTGACGAATTATTAAAACGTGTAACTAAGATCGAAAAAAAGGGTCAAGTAACGCCAGTTTCTGACAGTGAAAAGGAAAACATCTTAGCTTCTAACAAGAATATGGCTGAACAAGCCTTACGTGTTTTGGGACTGGCTTACAAGATTGTGGATAAGGCTTATGACGATCCAACTACTAATAACGTTGAGCAAGATTTAATTTTTGCTGGTTTAGTCGGAATGATTGATCCAGAAAGACCAGAGGCTAAAGCAGCCGTCGCAGAAGCCAAGAGTGCTGGTATTAGAACAGTTATGATTACTGGTGACCACCAAATCACTGCTGCTGCAATTGCTTCTCGTTTAGGTATATTAGAAGCAGGTTCAGACAAAGATAAGTCCGTAATTACAGGTGCTGAACTTGATAAGTTGTCAGATGATTACTTTAACAAGCACGTTCAAGACTACAGCGTTTATGCTCGTGTATCTCCTGAAAATAAGGTTAGAATTGTTAAAGCTTGGCAGGCAAATAATAAGATCGTTGCAATGACTGGGGATGGTGTAAATGATGCACCTAGTTTAAAACAAGCTGATATTGGTATTGGCATGGGAATTACAGGTACTGAAGTATCAAAAGGTGCAGCTGATATGGTATTAGCTGATGATAACTTTGCGACAATCGTTGAAGCAATTAAGCAAGGACGTAAGGTATTTGCGAATATTCAAAAGGCAATTCTTTACCTAATGAGTTGTAACGTTGGTGAAGTTTTGACAGTCTTCATGATGACAATGCTTGGTTGGGATATTCTAATGCCAGTGCAATTGTTATGGATTAACTTGGTTACTGATACCTTACCAGCAATTGCCTTGGGTGTTGAACCAGTTGAGCCAGGAATTATGAAGAAGAAGCCGCGTGGTAGAAAATCAAACTTCTTTAGCGGCGGTGTTGCAAGTTCGATTATTTATCAAGGTATTTTAGAAGGCATTTTAGTTTTAGGTGCATATCAGTTTGGTTTACATGTCGGACCTCACGTTGGAAACGCAGCTATGCAACATGCAGATGCTTTAACTATGGCCTTCCTTACTTTAGGCTTAATTCAGTTGTTCCATGCCTTTAACTCTAAATTTATTCACAAGTCAATCTTTAGAGGGCAAACATTTGAAAATAAGTGGTTCAACGGAGCAATTATTATTTCTGCTTTAGTTATGGCTGCAGTAGAAATTCCATTTTTGACTAAGATTTTTGATGTGACTGAATTAGATGGAATGCAATGGTTGGTTGTAATTATTGCAGGACTTTTAATGATTATCATTGTTGAAATCGTTAAATTCTTTGAAAGACGGACTGCTAGAAAATAATAAATATCATCTTCTAGCAGGTAGAATAAAAAATATGCATGAAAAAAGACAGCTAGTTTAAATTTTCTAGCTGCCTTTTTTTACAAATTAGAATATCCGTTCTAATTGCTTGTCGTGCAGATCATAATGATGATTAAACATTTGCATAATTTTAGGTGGAATATGATGATCTATTTCAATTACTGTTAATGGAGAATCTAAGAACACTTCATGAATCTGATTAGCTGTGGTGGGATCAAGCGAAGCTGTCCCTTCGTCAACAATTAAAAAATCTCTTTCATATAGAAAAGCTCGTGCCAATTCTATTCGTTTCTTTTCACCGCCAGATAAGTTATTTCCATTTTCTTCTATAATCGTATTTAAGCCATACCGATTAACATATGGCAATAGTCCAGCCTTTTTGATAGCTTCTTTAATTTTGAAATCATCAAACTTTTTACCTAATGTTAGGTTGAAAAGTAAAGTATCATTAAATATTTGAGAAGTCTGTTGTACCTCACTAAATGTATAATTTTGATTGGTCATCCTATTGACGAGCACGTTTCCTTTAGTAGGTTTTAGTTGACCAGTTAAAAGATTAAGAAGGGTAGACTTTCCTTGACCAGACTTACCAGTAAGTAATAATTTATCACCTCTTTTAATTTTTAAGTTGATTTTGTCTAGTACTAATTCTCCTGGCTTATATCCAAAGCTAATATTGTTAAGGGTTAAGGTATTTAGGTTAGAATTAGGAATATTTTTGTCAAATTCTTCTGGTTTAAAAGAAAGTAGCTTATCTATCATAGAGATCGGAAGAGCGTCG
>OIQW01000091.1_pt1 | contig 20428 bp, 16 predicted proteins | sample 1586091 | NCBI WGS metagenome assembly OIQW01 (sample SAMN02675046, study PRJEB24791) | human gut metagenome, SKBSTL021 | isolation source: stool | host: Homo sapiens | place: USA
ACTGGAGTTCAGACGTGTGCTCTTCCGATCTAAGTAGTGTATAATGTCCATGAGCATTGTCTCCTTTGGTTTAGTTGATGTTTGGTCGCGGATATTATACCAGAAAAGGGAGGTCAATGCTCTTTTTATTTGCAACTTCCCATAAAATCAAGGTTTTTAATGGATTTAAACAATAAAAAAGAGGTAGTTTTTGACACTACCAAGAACAAATAGGGAGGTAAGCTATGAAAACAGATGCACGTATTCGCTATACAGTACATATTATTCAAAGAGTTTTTCTCGAACTGTTAAAAGAAAAACCAATTGCAAAGATTACGGTAAAGGAAATCTGTGAGCGTGCAGAAATCAATCGAAGCACGTTTTATAAGCATTATCAGGATGTGTATGATCTGATGAAAAAGCTGGAGAATGAAGCGATAGAGGAGTTTGAAAAATTGTTGGACTCGTATGCGCAGAACGAAATCATACCGGCACTTGTTACACTACTGAATTCACTGCAGGAGCATCGAGAATTTCTAGCGCCGTTGATCGCGAATTCTTCAAAAGACGATTTTATCAAGCGGCTAACGGCTGCTTGTTCCGAGTATGCGTTGTCTCATCTCACACCGGAGAAAGACTATACGAGTAATCCAAAACAGGCGGCTGTCTATGCTTACCTTGCCGGAGGAACAGCGGGGATCATAACCAATTGGCTGGAAAATGATGCCAGTGAGTCCTCACAGCAGGTCGCTGAATTGATTCAGGCATTGAATGAAACGGTGTTGACAGCACCAGTACCCTAAAGTTTACCAATATCCTTCAGCCATGCAATTTCATCACGTATTGTCTCGTGGAAAGGTCTTGTCTTGTAGCCAAGATCTTTTCTTGCTTTTGAAGAGTCAAACGCGTTGTTTCTGGAAAGGTTGTAAATCATATATTTTGTCAGTGTAGGCGTAGAACCTTTCTTTTCCGCCTGTTTTTCCATAATATTTGCAACGAAAGAAGCAAGTGGAAGTGGAAGGAAGAAGAGGGGACGTTTGCAATGCCCTTCTTTTGCAACAATGTTTGTAAATTCTGGATACGTAATGACTTCATTTGCCAAAATATAGCTTTCTCCTGACTTTCCATTCTCTACTGCAAGAATGACTGCATTTGCAAGGTCTCTTACATCACAGAGATTAAATGTTCCGTTGATGCCGACTGCAGCTTCTCCATTCATCTGTTTGAGAAGACCATCTGTTACTTGACCGATGGCATTGTCCCCGGGACCGAGAATCCCACTTGGAAGTACGAGGCAAGCATTCAGATGCTGATTCTTTACCGCATCTAAGACAAGCTGAGAGGCCATTGCCTTAGATTTTCCATAAGCACTGATGACTGGTTCCGGATCATAATAATTGATTTCTTTCATCACAGAGCCTTTTGGTGCTTCCGGAATGGAACCTGTGCTTCCTACATATACTAATTTTTTACATTCTTTATGTTCCAGACACAAATCGATGATATTCTGAGTTCCGCCTACGTTAATGTCCATTACAATTTTGGGCATCTCCATGCCGAGTGCAACGATGCTTGCACAGTGAAGAACAACTGTTTCTGTATCTGCATCTACCTGAAAGAATGTTTCCAGAGATTCCTTATCTCTAAGATCACCCTCCACAATCTCAACATCTTTTGGGATGTACTGAATTGCAGGATCGTTTGACAGTACAAATGCACGTACACTTTCGTTTTGAGTCAAAAGCTGTCTGCATACTTCACTTCCAAGATATCCGGCGGCACCGGTTACTAAATAAGTTCTTTTATTTTTCATCATGACTTCCTCCTGACATTTGTTTGTTATGGGTTGTTACAAATGTCATTATAGTGATGCCAGAGAGAAACACAATCCTCAAAGTTATGCGAAATGTCAGATAATCGACAGGAGAGGGGTATCTGTTGGAGAAGTAAGCACGGCTTATGAAATTGATGGATTATTCAGGAAGAAATCTATTTCCGACCTACGAAAACGCACTGAGTAGAAAAGCAATTACATTTGCAATGATATAATCAAAAGAGAGACGAAATCCCTTGAGGAGAAGCAACGTGCCGATGTTAATGACGTAAGAAACAACGGTATTTGAAACTCCGACCAAGCCAAATTTGATAAATTGAATCAAGCGATTCGATAACATAGAAAGCCTCCTTAGATTGTATTGGCATAAAAATCCGTAACTCATTATAGTGAAGCGTGGTTGAAAAAGCAATGTATGTTAGAAAATTTGGAGAAGATAGTGAAAATGTAAACATAAAAATGAAATCTTATTCGTGAAAAATAAGACTTTGAGATATGCTATATCTGAAAAAATAGGAATGCTGTAAAAGGCAGCATAGTCGAAATAAAAAGGAGAGTAAGAAACGATGAATACATTACCACAAGATTTTCTGGTTGGAGCAGCAACGGCAGCACACCAGGTAGAAGGCAACAACATACACAGCGATTACTGGGCATTGGAGCATATGAAATATGGAAATTTTAACGAGCCGTCTTTGGATGCGGTTGATCATTACAACCGTTATGAAGAGGATATCAAGATGGTTGCAAATGCCGGGCTGAATGCATATCGCTTCTCAATCGAATGGGCAAGGATTGAACCAGAGCAGGGTGTCTATGATGAAAAGGAAATCGAGCATTACCGCAAGGTTCTCACATGTTGTCGTGAGAATGGGGTAGAGCCGATTGTAACAATGATGCATTTTACCTCTCCAAAATGGCTGATCGAAAATGGCGGCTGGGAGAATGAAGCAACCGTAGAAGCGTTCAAAAACTATTGTCAATATGTAACAGAGCAGCTAGGAGATCTGATGCATTATGTCTGCACGATCAATGAGGCTAACATGGGAATCCAGGTAGCTGCAATCTCTGCGCGTTACAGAGTACAGATGATGGCGAAAATGCAGCAGATGCAGCAGGGGGGAGAAGCGAAAAAGGATTTGGAAGGTACTGCTCAGGTGGGCATGAATTTTAACGACATGATGGCAAATATGCAGAAACAAAAAGAAGAGAATGTGGAAGTATTCGGAACAGACACGCTTCAGACATTCGTCAGTGCAAGAACACCGGAAGGGGATATCCTTGTGATGCGTGCACATCAGGCAGCTAAAGCGGCTATGAAAGCGGTAAAACCAGAACTTCAGATTGGTCTGACTCTGTCTCTTCATGATATTCAAGCACAGGAAGGCGGAGAAGAAGTAGCCGCAAAGGAATGGGGAGATGAATTTACACATTATGTTCCATATATCAAAGATGATGATTTCTTCGGTTTACAGAATTACTCTCGTTCTTTGATCGGACCTGACGGCATTCTTCCGGTTCCGGAAGGGGCAGAGACAACACAGATGGATTACGAGTACTATCCGGAAGGATTAGAGCATGTGATCCGCAGAGTGTATGAGGAAATGCCAATGCCGATTATGGTAACAGAAAATGGAATTGCAACAGCAGACGATACACGAAGAGTTGCTTACATTCAGACAGCAATGAAGGGCGTGGAAAATTGTATTCAGGATGGAATTCCGGTGAAAGGATACATGTACTGGTCCATGATGGACAATTTCGAGTGGCAGAAAGGATTCGGAATGACATTTGGATTGATTTCGGTTGACCGTGCTACACAGACACGTACTGCAAAACCAAGTCTTTCTGTACTTGGAAATTATACAAAATAATTAGCAGAGGAGAATTGTAAGATGAGAAAAGTAATAGAATTAAAAGACAACTGGATGTTTGTAAAAGAAGCTGAGAATGCAGAAGATGCAGCGGCAAAGGACGGCTGTGCGGTCAGTCTTCCACACACATGGAATGCTGTAGACGGACAGGATGGTGGAAATGACTACCATAGAGGTACCTGTTGGTATGTGACAAAATTCCAGAAACCGGAATTAGAAGCTGGAAGTCAGGTATATGTGGAATTTCTTGGTGCAGCTGTGATTGCAGATGTGTATCTGAACGGAGAAGAAGTAGCACACCATGAAGGTGGATATTCTACTTTCCGCGCGAATCTGACCGAGAAGCTTCAGGAGGAAAATGTTCTGGCTGTCGCATTAAACAATGCGGACAATAACTATGTATATCCACAGAAAGCGGACTTCACATTCTATGGCGGTCTGTACCGTATGGTTAACCTGATTGTTGTACCAGAGAGTCATTTTGAACTGGATTATGTCGGATCAAAGGGAATTGCAGTGACTCCGACCGTAGAGTGTGATGCAGAACGTGTGCCGACAGGAAAAGCATTTGTCAAGGTGGAAACATGGGTGACAGGATGTGCAGATTCTGTAGTGATTACAATTTCAGGGGAAGCGTGTGAATCAAAAACAGTTCCGGTTGTAGATGGACATGCGGAAGCAACATTCGAACTGGAACACGTTCATCTCTGGGATGGTGTAGATGATCCGTACCTATATCACGCAAAGGCAGAACTTTCAAGTGGAGATGTAACAGAGACTACATTTGGATGCAGAAGCTTTTATACAGACCCAGAAAAAGGATTTGTATTAAACGGACGTATATATCCGCTGCGTGGAGTTAGCCGTCATCAGGACCGTGCCGGTGCAGGAAATGCATTAAGCTATGAGATGCACAAAGAAGATATGGAAATCGTCAAGGAAATCGGTGCAAATACAATTCGACTTGCACATTATCAGCATGCACAGGAATTCTATGATTTGTGTGATGAGTATGGAATGGTTATATGGGCAGAGATTCCATATATCACCATGCACATGCCAAACGGCCGTGCCAACACGTTAAGCCAGATGGAAGAGCTTGTAGTACAGAATTACAACCATCCTTCCATTGTATGCTGGGGACTTTCCAACGAAATCACAGCGGCAACTCCTGTTGACGAGGATTTATTGGAAAACCATAGATTGCTGAATGATCTGTGCCACAAGCTGGACCAGACTCGTTTCACAACGATGGCAAATGTATTTATGCAGGAAACAGACAGCCCGCTGTTGGAGATTCCGGATGTGAACAGCTATAATCTGTACTTTGGATGGTATCTAGGTGAATTGGAACAGAATGATGAATTTTTTGATGAGTATCATGCAAAATATCCAAATCGTTGTATCGGATTTTCCGAGTACGGCGCGGATGCGAATCCACAGTATCAGAGTACAGCACCGGCTCATGGAGATTATTCCGAGACATATCAGACGGTGTATCATGAGCATATGTTGAAAATGATTGAGGAACGTCCATATTTGTGGGCAACACACGTATGGAATCTGTTCGACTTTGCAGCAGACGGACGTGACGAAGGTGGCAAGCATGGAGTGAACCAGAAAGGTCTTGTCACCATGGACAGAAAACTGAAAAAGGATGCATTCTATCTGTATAAAGCATACTGGAATAAAGAGGATGCTTTCGTTCACATCTGTGGAAGAAGATATGTAGACCGTAAAGAAGATACAACAGAGGTGAAAGTATATTCCAATCAGTCAAATGTATCATTATATGTAGATGGAACGCTGCTAGAAAGCCAGGAAGGTAGCCAGATTTTCCGCTTTGCAGTTCCGATGACAGGAGAACATGAGATCGTAGCAAAGGCAGGAGCCTCAGAAGACTGTATCTGTATTCGTAAAGTGGAAGAAGTAAATCCGGATTACGTTATGGGAGAAATCAAGGAAGTTATCAACTGGTTTGATGATGAACCGTATAAACCGGACTATTACTCAATCAAAGATAAGATGAGCGAGCTTCAGGCGAATCCAAAAGTTGCAGAAATTTTAGGCGGAATGATGAGTTCGGGAGCAAAAGCGAGAGGCGATGTCGCAGAAAGTGTCAAAGACAATCCGAATCTGGTTCGCATGATGGGAAGAATGACACTGGAAAGTATGTTAGGACATATGAAAGACAGCATCACCGAAGAACAGGTGAAGGGTTTAAACCGCATGCTGCAGCAGATTAAAAAAGGCGAATAGGCAGTCAAGCAAGAAAAAAAGAAAAGAAGACACACCCCGGAGTTTGGCTTAAGCCGGGATGCGTCTTCTTTTTTGCTAACTATAGCTTTGTATTTTTATCCCGATAATCGGTCGGTGACATCCCGAACATTTTCTGGAAGGAAGAGGAGAAATAACTTCTGGAACCGAAGGCAAGTTCATCGCTGATTTCCTGGATATTCATAGTGGTTGCACTAAGCAGCAGCTTTGCTTTTTCTAATTTTACCTGTTTGATAAAGTCTGCAATGCTGATACCGATTTCTTTTTTGAATTTGTGAGAAAAATAGTATTCTGTGTAGCCGGTTCTTTCCGCCAGTTCTGCAATCGAGAATTTCTTTCCGGGGTTCATGGAGATGTAGTCGCAGATATTCTGAATCTGGGAAGAGACATCCGTAGTCTGTCTTGCAGAACGGACACGCTGCATAAAATCTTCCAGCATAGTATGGGTTAAGTTGTTGAGGGTAGTTGCACTCTGAGCTTCTTCAATCTTCTGCATGTAATAGTCGTTTAATGTATAGGCAATGGAAGGATTTAATCCACCTTCAATCGAGGCGCGTGAGCAGAGGACGAGCAGAACAATTAAATCATTTTTCTGTTTACGGAGAGAATCACCGATATCAAACTTTACACCACTGCTTAGATTGGTGGATTTGCCAAGAGCCTTCATATAATCAGGACTTCCCTCCCGGAACATCTGAAGCATCTCCTGCTCGGCCTTCCAGATGCCAGCATGTTCGTCAGAGATCAGTTTGAGTTCATCAGAATCAGATGTTTTCGCATGGGGATAGGAAACATCTGCCATGGTAATTTTTTCACCGGTAACAGCATAATGAAACATCAGGGTGTATTGGTAAAGACTGGAGGTAGGCATTACTGGAATCTGCTCAATCTGCCGAAAAATCTTCGAACGAAGTTTTACGGACAGTGTTCGGGAGTCCAGATCTTTCTTAATAAGCAGATGTGAGTTTTTTCCTCTTAAAATCGGTCCCAGCATATGAATATGGTTCAATCTGGTATGCTCATATTCGAATGCTGCAATGTAAAGGAGTCCCATAGAGGAATCCAACCATATTGGCATATGTTTTCCTGATGTAACATATTCCTGTAAAGTGTCTGCAAAATCCAGAATAGAAGAAGCATCACTGATTACAAGATCCTGAGGGCAGTTTGCATGAAGGAGATCTAAGTCAGGCGTATACGTCCATAAATAAACATCATAATTACAGAGCAACATTTCTTGAAAAAATTCCAGTCGTTCGTTCATTGTCATTTCATATCCTCCATTTTTACTGTTATTGTAAAAGACTTCAAATGCTATTTTTCTTCTATCCACGGGAGAAGCAACGATATATCGGATTCATACTCAAATCGAAGTGTTCCGGTTTCAAAAAGTTCCGGTTCATTGGCAATCGTACAGAAGATGTACTGGCTCAGCGCAGATTTTAATGCAAGGCAGTCTCCATCAGGCGTTTCAAAAAATACCTCTCCGGTACATTTTTTCAATTCTTTTAAAAAGTCGATCATATCAATCTTTCCTTTTAGTTTCATAAGTTTAATTCCTTTCTTCTTTCTATTATAATTCCTTTCTTCTTTCTATTATAATTCCTTTCTTTTATTATGGAAGATAAAGCTGAGTGAAAAGGCAATTTTATCGTGAAAATGTTATGAGATTCGTTACGTGAAATATATATCATGAAAATAGAGACGAAAACACGAAAAATTTGTTACACAACCGGGGCTACGCTTTTATAATCAAGATAAAGAATCGAAAAAGAAAGGTATTGGGAGGAACAGAAGAATGAAAGAAAAGAAGAAAAAATTAACCCAAAGTGAAATTGACGGTGTGCAGTATCGTCGTGCAAAATTGTGGCAGATTATCTGTTATGCATGTAACGCATTTATCGGAATGAGCGTGTATTCATTGATTGGATTGGCAAGCTACAGTGCAAGTATTGGATTCGGAGTTGCAACGGCTGTAGTAGGTGTGATTTTGACATGTACACGTATTCTGGATGGAATTACAGACCCGCTGCTTGCATTTGTATACGATCGTGTAAATACAAAGTTTGGTAAGATTCGAATTTTGATGGTCGTTGGATGGGGGATTGAAGCATTAGGACTGATGGGAATGTTCAGCTGGCTGACCGGGAAGTTTACAGGTATTGCGGGAATCGTAGTATTCACATTACTTTATGTTGTATATGTAATTGGATATACGATTGCGAATATGACGGCACAGACAATTCCGGCACTAATCAGTAATGATCCGAAACAGCGTCCGACAATCGGCGTATGGGTGACCGTATTGAACTATCTGCTCCCGATGACATTGGGAATTGTATTTAATGTAGTACTTCTTCCAAAATTCGGTGGAACGATTAACCTGGAATACCTTTCCGCAGTATGTCAGTTAGTAATTATGATTTCATTTATCGGACTTGTTCTTGTATGCCTCGGGGTAAGTGAATTTGATAAACCGGAGAACTTTGAAGGTTTGAATGCAAAAAAAGAACCATTGAAAGTAAAAGACATGGTTGCAGTTCTGAAAGAAAATAAACCTCTGCAGTGCTACGTTGCCGCAGTTGCATCGGATAAGCTGGCACAGGTAACTGCGTCCCAGGCAGTTATTACGACAATGATGGGTGGAATCATTATCGGCAATATGGGATTGTCATCTATATTGGTAATAATTTCCATGTTGCCATCGATTATATTTGCAATTATTGGTGCAAGATATGCAGGAAAGCACGGAAGTCAGGAAGCAATTACAACATGGACAAAGGTATGTCTGGCATTGGGGGGAATCGCAATTGTATTCTTTGTTGTTGTGGATCCGAGTAAAATCGGTGTGATGTTCAGTTCAAGTATGATTATCTATGTGGTACTGACATTATTATTAAACGGAGCAAAAATGTGTGTTACGACAGCAAATACTTCATTCATGGCAGACATCATTGACTATGAGTTAGAAAGAACAGGAAAATATGTTCCGGCAGTTGTATCCGGTACATACAGCTTTTTGGATAAAATCATCAGTTCCTTCGGAGCATTGATTGCATCTGCGTCTGTAGCCTTGATTGGATATACATCAACGATGCCACAGCCGGGAGATGAGTGTACAACAGGTGTATTGGTGTTGACAATCGGGCTTTCATATGCACTTCCGATGCTTGGTTGGATCTGTACATTGGTTGCTATGAAATTCTGTCATCTCAATCGTGAGGATATGGTAGCGGTTCAGAAACGTATCGCAGAAAGGAAAGAGGCTCTGAAACAGCAGAAGGCTCAATAATATGGAAAACATGGAAATTACAGTTTGGCGAAAGCTAAACTGTAATTTTTACAATAAAGCATATGCGGAAGGAGAAAACGATGCAAAATCAGGAGGTATTTAAGAAACCAGTATGGAAAGCAATATGTTCCATGGGAATCCCATCCTTGATCTCGGTTCTGGTTATGGTAATCTATAACATGGCGGATATGTATTTCATTGGCTTTTTGAATGATTACACACAGGTTGCGGCAGTATCCCTTATTATGCCGGTGTTCAGTATTATGACAGCGGTCAGTATGCTGCTTGGAAATGGTGGCTGCACCCTGATTGCGCAGGCGCTCGGAGCAGGAGAGAAGAAACGGGCACGCAGCTATATGAGCTTGTGTATCTGGACAGCAATTTTACTAGGTGTGATTTTGGCAGGTCTGATTCTAGCTTTTTCGAATCCGTTATTGAAATTCCTCGGAACCAATGAGGAAATGTGGCAGTATGCAAGAAATTATATGGTCATACTGGCAGCAGGGTCACCGGCAATGCTTTTGAACTATGCAATTGCCTGTCTTGTCCGGGGAGAGGGTGCGATCAAGCCAGGTTTAATTGCTAACTTTGTCTCAACCGGCATGAATATCCTTTTGGATCCGGTGTTAATCCTTGGTGTGAAAATGGGGGTATCAGGAGCCGCCCTTGCTACCGTGCTGAGTAATGTAATTGGTATTGTTTATCTGATATGGTATAAAATGCATCATGAAATGATTCTGACATTCAATCCGCAACCGGCGAGAGAAAGTGTCCGGCATCTGGGGCGAGTATTTGCACTTGGATTTCCGAATGCCATTTCCAATATTTTAAATGGGTTTGCATCCACATTCAGCAACCAACTCCTTGTACTGTACGGAACAAGTGCCGTTGCGGCGATGGCAGCAGCAGGCAAGGCAACGATGATAGTAGGACTACTCCAGATGGGAATCTGTATGGGGGTTCAGCCGCTAATGGCGTATTATTACGGTGCCGGGGATATAAGGCATATCAAAGAGGTAGTGATGAAGTTATTTATTCTTACCTTAGGAATTGGCATTGTTTTCGGAGCAGCGGGAATGCTTGGAAGCAAAGCGCTGGTTGGCTTGTTTATCCGCGATTTGGAAGTTGTTGAGCTGGGACAGAAGATTGTCTGCATTCAGTTGTTGTCGGCTCCGTTTGTAGGAATATACTATATCGGACAGAATTTTCTGCAGGCGACAGGGCGTGCTTTGATGGCGACAATTGCATCAGTTTTGAGGCAAGGAGTACTGCTCATACCGCTTCTATACATTATGAATGCTGTTATGAAGATGATGGGGATACCAACCGCACATGTGATGGCCGATTTTATTTCTATTGTAGTTACATCGGTGCTTACGGTAATTATTTATAAAAAAGTGAAGAACCAATTGAAACAAAGAGACGAAACAGATACTCTATCATATATAGAGCCTGAAATTTACAGCGAATAAAAAGTGAACAAAGAAAAGGAATTGTAAGTATGAAATATTTTTGTAATCCGGTAAACATCAATTACCGCTATCAGTTTAACATGGATCCAAGAAAGGGACAGTTGGAAATAGCTCGTGAGGCGGCGGATCCTTCTATGATTTATTTTAAGGGGAAATACTATATCTTTGCATCTATGAACTTAAGTGTCTGGGTGTCCGAAGATCTGGCAAATTGGGAGAGTCATCGTCTGCCGGAGAAACTTCCACTGTATGATTATGCACCAGATGTTCGTGTGATGGGCGAGTATGTGTATTTCAGTGCATCAAGACGCGGAGAAATTTGTAACTTCTACCGTACAAAAGATATCTTAAGCGGGGAATATGAAGAGATTCCGGGAACCTTTGATTTCTGGGATCCGAACCTGTTTGTGGATGATGACAAAAGAGTCTATTTCTATTGGGGTTGTTCGAATTTGACACCGCTCTGGGGCGTGGAGATGAATCCAAAGACGATGCAGCCACTTGGTGAAAGACAGATTATGATCGAAGGAGATGCATTCACAAAGGGATATGAGCGTGTAGGGGAAGATCACTGTGACTGGCCGCTCTCTGACGAAGAAATTGAGATGCGTTTTCAGGGCTTCCTGAAAATGCAGAATCAGACGGAGGAGCAGCTTCCGAAAGAACTAGTTCCGTTAATCAAAGGAATGGTCAGTCAGAAACCATATATCGAAGGTGCATGGATGGATAAGTGGGATGGAAAATATTATCTGCAATATGCATGTCCGGGGACACAGTACAATATTTATGCAGACGGTGTGTATATCGGAGACAGTCCGTTAGGTCCATTCACACTGGCTCAGAATAACCCATTTTCCTATAAGCCGGGCGGATTCCTTCCGGGAGCAGGTCATGGTTCTACGATGGAGGATACAGCGGGAAATCTCTGGCACACATCGACCATGCGGATCAGTGTGAACCAACAGTTCGAACGCCGTGTCGGACTCTGGCAGGCAGGATTGGATGCAGACGGAGAGCTGTTCTGTAATCAGCGTTACGGAGACTGGCCGATGGAAGTGACAGGTGAGAAGCAGGATCCGTGGGAGAATCCAAAATGGTATCTTTTAAGCTACGGAAAAGAAATGACAGCTTCCTCATATGAAGAAGGAAAGGAGCCGGAAAAAGCAGCAGATGAGAATGTACAGACATGGTGGAGAGCGGCATCAGAGAAGCCGGGCGAATGGCTTCAGATTGACCTTGGAAAACCGTATGATGTTCGTGCTGTGCAGGTGAATTTCGCAGATGACAAGATTGACATCCCGGTTCCGGGAGAAATTCAAGGAACAGAGACACAGCCAAGATATATTGAAGAACATGTCCACGTGACACGATGGATATTGGAAGGTTCTACGGATGGTGAGAACTATGAAGTGTTGGAAGATAAATCACAGGCAGAGACCGATCTGCCACATGATCTGGTTGTGAGGGAAGATGGAAAACAGATTCGTTACGTGAAGCTGACAATTCTGGAAATTCCATACGACCAGAAACCTTGTATCTCAGGGCTTCGGGTGTTTGGCATCGGAGATGGTGAAAAACCGGAAGTACCGGAATTCGAGGCAGTACGTGAAGGAGATGTGGATATGAATGTGTCTATTAAAGAAAATGGTGCGATGGGTTACAACATCCTCTGGGGACATGCGCCGGAGAAACTGTACCACAGCTATATGGTATTCGGCGACCGACAGCGAGTCGGAGCACTTGTGAAAGGACAGGACTACTGGGTGAGAGTGGATGCATTCAATGAGAGTGGAATCACAGAAGGCACTGTAGTAAAATTATAAAAGAAACCATTGCTGGTTTAAGAAGTGAGAACCTTAACCGAAAACCAGCGACTCATATTTAACATGTAAGGAGGGTCACACGATGCCAAAATTATTTGCAGCAAAAAATTCAGAAATCAGTTCGCGTGAGAAGAGAAATATGGAGCGTGCCAGAAAGGTCGCAGCGCAGGGAATGGTGTTATTGGAGAACAACGGAGCACTTCCGATTGACAAATCCGTCAAAACAATTGCTCTCTTCGGTAACGGTGCAAGAAGGACCATCAAAGGTGGAACCGGTTCTGGAGATGTCAACAGCCGTTTTGTCGTGAACGTGGAGCAGGGGCTGGAAGATGCAGGATTCGAACTGACAACGAAAGCATGGATGGATACATATGATACACAGGTAGAGAAAGCTCGAATCGGGTATTTTGGAGAACTTCAGAAGGAAATGGCTGAAAAAGGAATGGCTGTCGTGATGAAAATCTTTACGGAGCCATTTGTAGAGCCGGCGATTTCCGGAGTGAGTCAGGAAGAAATCGATGCATCGAAGGCAGATCTTGCCATCTACGTGCTCTCCCGTAATTCAGGAGAGGGAAGAGACAGAACTCCGGGTGCGGGAGATTATGAACTGAGTGCGACAGAAAAAACTGCAATTACAAATCTTGCCAAGGCTTACAGGAACCTGATTGTTGTGTTGAATGTAGGCGGTGTCATCGATACGAAATTCTTACGCGAGCAAGAAGGCATCAGTGCAATCCTGCTGATGAGTCAGGCGGGCAATATCGGAGGATATGCGCTTGCAGATGTGCTGACAGGTAAAGTGACACCGAGCGGTCATCTGACAACAACATGGGCAGAAAATTATGAGGATTATCCGAATGCGAAGACATTCAGCCATATGAACGGAGACATTCATGATGAATATTATGAAGAGGGAATTTATGTCGGATATCGCTATTTTGATACCTTTGATGTGACTCCGGCTTATCCGTTTGGTTATGGTAAATCCTACACGGAATTTGATGTAAAGACAGAAGATGTGACTACAGATGCGAAACATATTTTTGTAAAGGTAAATGTGACAAATACCGGCGCTACATACAGCGGAAAAGAAGTGGTACAGGTATACTATTCCGCTCCGGCAGGAAAACTGGAAAAGCCGTATCAGGAACTGGCAGCTTATGCGAAGACGAAGGAACTGGCTCCGGGCGAGAGTGAAGAACTTACCATCACTTATCCAATAGAACGCATGGTATCTTATGATGCAAAGAGAGCATCTTATGTATTGGAAGCAGGAACCTATTATGTCAGAGTAGGTGTGAATTCCAGAGCAACGAAGGTTATAGCCGCTGTTGTGCTGGATCAGGAGGCTGTGACAGAGGTTCTGTCAAATCGCCTTGCATTAGACTGTGAAATGAATGAGTTATCATCAGCAGATGTGACACCTTATGGTTATGCAGAGGAAGAGGGCGAAAAAGAGCGGGCTTGTAAACTTTACATCGCTTCATCTGAGATCAAAATAAAAACTGTGACATATGAGGAAACGAATGCAGAGATTGCTGCGAATACTTTAGAAAAGAAGATTACCATGCAGGATGTAATGTCGGGACAGGCGACAATGGATGAACTGGTCGGTCAGCTGACAATCCCGGAGATGGCAGAATTATGTGTGGGCACATCCAGAGGAAACATGGGCGGTGACACCGCTATCATTGGCAGTTCCTCCGCGGTTGTTCCGGGTGCGGCGGGAGATACCACTTCCCTGATGATTGAAGACCGTGATATCCGTAATCTGGCACTGGCGGACGGACCAGCAGGACTTCGACTATCTAAGACATTCAAGGCAGATGCTGGCGGAAATGTGATTCCGGGAACAAGTGATGCGCCAATTCCTGGAATGGATTTACTTATGGCTGGAACACCAAAGCCGGAGATCCCAGAAGGTGCCATTGATTATTATCAGTATTGTACTGCAATTCCGATTGCCACACTGCTTGCGCAGACATGGGATGTGGATGCCATTCGGGAATGTGGAGACATTGTCGGGGAAGAGATGGAAGAGTTTGGCGTGACTTTGTGGCTGGCACCGGGAATGAACATTCACAGAAATCCGTTGTGTGGACGTAACTTTGAATACTATTCCGAAGATCCGCTTGTCGCAGGAAAATGTGCGGCAGCAGATACATTGGGTGTACAGCAGCATGTCGGAGTCGGAACGACCATCAAGCATTTCGCCCTGAACAATCAGGAAGATAACCGCCTGCACACAAACGCACATGTCAGTGAGAGAACGGCTCGCGAGATTTATCTGAAAGGATTCGAGATTGCAGTCAAAGAAGCGAAGCCGATGTCCATTATGACATCCTACAATCTTATTAACGGAATCCATTCTGCCAATAATAAAGATTTGTTGACAGCGATAATGAGAAATGAATGGGGATTTGACGGAATTGTTATGACCGACTGGGGAACAACCGGTGGCATGGAGATGAATCAGGGTATGGAATTCAAGTACGGATGTTCCAGTGCAGCAGGCTGTGTGAAGGCAGGAAATGACCTGACCATGCCGGGAAAACAGGAGGATGTGGATGAGATCATTGCATCAGTCGGAGCGAAAGAGGGCGATGTCGTCTGCCCAATCACACTGGGAGATTTGCAGGCTTGTGCGAAGAGAATGCTGAATACAATCAGGAAGAGTTCGGCATATATGGAATAAGTGAGGAGACAAGATAAAATGGCAGTAAAAGCAATTCAGTTAATTCAGATTGGAACAGCAATGGGATCTGAAGAAAAAGCAAGAGAAACGATCCGCCTGATGAAAGAAGCCGGATATGACGGAATCGAACTGAACGGATTTATGATGAAGAAAATGCCGCCAATCGTTCGGATTCTGACGACGCTTGCCGGGATGCCAATCGGAAAGACAGCTAAATTAGATTGGAAAAAGTTGATCGCGGACACCGGACTTAAGGTGGTCAGTATTCATGAGGATCTTGGAAGCATCCTGAGAAATCCACAGGAAATCATTGCGGAGGCAAAGACATTTTCCACAAAGTATATCGTTATTACAGGAGTGCATCGGTTTGATTATTCTGATATGGCAGCAGTGCTGGAACTTGCACAGAAGCTGAATAAAGCGGGGAAACTTCTGAAAGAAGAAGGCATTTCTTTGTTGTATCACAATCACAACTGTGAATTCCGCAAAGTAGGAGAGGGGCGATGTGCCTACGATGTGCTGATTGAAAAAACAAACCCGGAATATGTCAATTTCGAGTTTGATTCTTACTGGGCAACAGAGGCTGGTGTGGATACGATTGCTCTTATGGAACGCTTGGGAGAGCGTATGAAGCTTTATCATATCAATGACCGCGGAACACGAATGAGTGGACCGGGTGGACAAATCCTGAAGTCGGACAGTATGGAACTGGGATATGGCAATATGAATCTGACGAAGATGGTGGACATTGCGCAGAAGAACGGTGTGGATGCTGTGATTCTGGAAAGTCATAAGAACTGGGTGGATAAGTCTCCGGTGAAATCGTTCCAGCTTAGTGCAAAGTTTATGAAAGAGCATGTAATATAATAAAACTGTCCAGCAAAAAGCAATAGCATGATAGCAAAAAACAGAATGGTGGAACAAAGTTCACCGCTGTATGATAGAAAGCAGAAGCTTTTTATAAGAAAGTGAGAGATGGGTTTCCTGTGAAGCAATTGATTACGGAGAAAAATTGAAGGCAGCTGGATTATCGGTTGAAATCAATGTAATCAAAGGTTCTTATCACGGTGTGGAGAATGACTGGAAGAGTCCTCTCACACAGAGACTGCTCTCACACCGGGTAGAAGTGATGAGAAAGATGATGCAGAAAAGATAATACATATGGTTTAAAAACAGAAGGATGAGCAGACCACTTTAGTCGGCTCATCCTTCAAATTGTCTTCGGTATGCCTTTGGTGTCAGACCAACATTTTCCTTGAACAGATGTATAAAATTTGCTTCATTTGAGATCCCTACCAGAATCCCAATTTTGTATGCCGGGATGTCCGTACTTGTCAACAACATTCGGGCGTGGGATATCCGCAGGTTGATCAGGTATTTCTTTGGGGAGAAGGATGTGTATTTTTTGAACTGCCTACAAAAATGATATTTACTCATGCTTGCCATGTCAGCCAAATCTTCTGAATCGCAAGGGATACCTTAAAGTCGTGCTGAACGGATGGCGTTGTCTGGCAGCGCAGGATATCTTCCAGCAGACTCTGGAATTCCGGTTCATTGGACAGATGAAAAACCAGGGGCAAATTTCGAAATAGTGTCTCGTAGATATGGTCGGAATTTCCACCGAAAAAATGCAGTGCAGACTGTGTCCACCCTTCCGGATTCTCCGTGCCGTAATACTGTGGTTCATTGCAGTCGATCAGGAATGCATCTCCGGCGGAAAGTGTGTAATGTTCTGGCTCTTCAGGGGTAATGGCGGTTTTTAACCCACCATTACCCCTGAAGAGCCAGATTAAAACGTTGAATATGACTGCTCCGCTTGGTATTGATACGACACCATATTTCTCATGGAAGATGGAGAGTAATCAGCAGGGTACGATGCAGGAAGCGTATCAGATTCAGGTCAGAGTGGGGAAGGACGAGACATACTGTTGGGATAGTGGAAAAGTAGAATCAGAACAGTCAACCTTTGAGTGGTATCAAGGTGAGGCACTGAAGAGCCGAACGATATACGAAGTAACTGTAGAAGAATGAAAGGAAAGCTTGTAAAGATATCTGTAGGATTTTTTATAGTGATGATATTATTCACGATTCTTTCCCGTGTGACATACAACATGAGCATGGCTACGGTGGAAACAACACAGCCTGCAAGGGAAACGATGGGACCGGTGATTGAAACAAAAGCAGCTGTTGAGGGAAAACAGGAAGTGGCTGTGATTGCAAAGGAAAATCAGATCATCCAGTCGATACTTGTAACCGTCGGACAAGCTGTCGAAAAGGATCAGGTACTGTATACATTAGATTTGAAAGAACTGGACAAACAGATAAAAGAAAAAAGTCAGGAATTGGAATTAAATAAAGCGCAGTTGGCAAATGCTCAAAATGCCCTGCAGTCTACGATCGACTCGCAGCAACTTCAAATTAGTCAGGCAAAGAATGATTATGACAGAGCAGTTGCTGACAGTGATGCAGCAATACAGCGGGCGCAGGAAGAATTAAGTCAGGCGAAGGAAAAATATGACCGGTATATCCAAAATCCGGAACAGTTTCCGGAACTCTCCGAAGAACAGCTGGAAAGCGAGGTGGCAGAAAAGAATTTTGCATATCAGGAAGCCTTAAGAAATAAAGATGATGCAGTCTACGCTGCCCAGAAAGCAATTGATTCAGCAAGTCTTTCTGTTCCAAATGATAATTCGGGAATTGTGCAAATGGAAATGGAAAAGGAAAAAATCGAAATACAGCTTCGGGAATTACAGAAGATAAAAGATCAGGAAGGAGAAGTCAAAGCGCCTGTAAAAGGAGTGGTTGCTGCAATTGACGCACAGGTGGGTGCCAGGACAGCTGGAACCGGTGACGTCCGGCTTGCAGATGCATCGGCAGGAGCCAGAATTGTAGCAAACTTTCCATCTGAATATGAATCCTATATTCAGAGAGGGCAGTCGGTAGAAGTGACGGATAAAAAAGAGACATTGCCGGCCACGCAGAATACGCAGACAAAACTGACCATTGGAGCGGTACAGGCAAGTGTAAATGTAAATGCAGAGAGTTCAGAAGGTGCAGAAGAAGGTATTACAGCCACGATAGATGTTCCGCCCGGAGTCCTGGAAATCGGTTCATTTGTTGGGTTGAAAGTTTCGGCTCCTACGCAGGAGTATAATTCCTGTATTCCAATCTCGGCATTGAATGTTGGGGAAAAAGGAAAATATTATGTGAATATTTTGGAGAAGAAACAGACTGTTCTGGGATCTGAATGGGTTGTTTACAAAAGAGATGTGGAATTATTGTTTAAAAATGAAAAATATGCAGCAATTACAGGAGTGAATCAGGATGAGGAGGTTGTTACAAAAACTTCCCGGATGTTAGAGAATGGTATGCATGTAAAAAGGAAAGCATCATGAAAAACAAGTCAGTTTTTAAGAGGAAAATTTTGACAGTAGCAATCGGGTTACTTTTATTGATCAGCTATATACTGGGAAATATAGAGATGGGAAAGCTTGGCAGCAAGATGGACTATGTGAATATGATCAGTCTGGGTGATGAAAACGGTATGACGTATCCATTAGCAGAAAGCGTGCATCAGAGGAACCAACAGTCAGAGGAGCTGCTGCAGTTCGTAAACTGGCGTCAGGAAAGTGGGGGGCGGGTTTCCTATAAAGAATTAAACCGAATGGAAACAGCGGAAATCATGGCTGTATATGGAAGAACAGATTTGATATTTCCTGATTGTAAAGCTATGGACATTGAGAATAAGACGGGCTGCCTGATCAGTAAGGGACTGGCGTTTCGTCTGTTTGGCGGAACAGATGTAGTGGGAAATATTCTGGAATATAATTCCAGAGAATATGAGGTTATAGATATTATTGACAGTGATATTCCACTGTTTGTTTATGAACTTTGGAAAGAGGACAGTTCCATAGTTCTGGACAGGGCTACTGTGCTTTGTATTCAAAATAGTCCAAAGCAGACAAAGGCTGCGTATGATAAGGTGGCAGGGATGTGGTCACTGGTAGACTATCAGATGATATTTTATGGTATCAAGATCGTATATTTTATCGTACCGTGGATATTGGGAGTTGGATTATTACTTTCCATCAGAAGGTATAAAAAAGCAGCAAGGAAGCCGGTTGTAAATAGAAAAAACAGATTGCTTGATCATGGAATAAAGTACTATTTAAAAAAGAATAAGGAATGGCTAATCTGGGAAATGATTCTGCTGTTGATTTTATTTTGTATGATTTTATTTACGGTGATCCAGATCAAGGTACCTTTGGATATGATTCCGGATAAGTGGTCGAACTTTGAATTCTGGTCTGAGTTTTATAGGAATAAGCAAGAAGCCATGTTATTAATGCGGAGCATGAAAAGAGGTGTAGTCGACTTAGGATATATAATAGGTTTTTATAGAGCGTCGATCGTAGGAGTGATCAGCATAATAGAAGTGGCAGTATTTACAAAAATGATGAAGAAAAATTTTTTCTAGCTTTTACATGATGTTAGGGTCAAAAGCCCTACTATAGTACCTTGAAAATTTTACACAATTCCCTCAGCTTTGCCTAAATGTGGCATACTATATATATCAATCTAAGGCGGTGAAATTTTATGGCATTCAGAACGAATTCGTATCAACAATTATCTTTTACTGACAGTTTCGGAGGGCTTACGTCTCGTGAGCAGAAAGCTCTGGAACGTTCATGGGCAAAGGTTTTTGCAGAAGATATATTTCCTGCAATCAACGAAGAACCATTCCGCGTTCTGTATTCATCCAGTGCTTCAAGACCAAATACACCTGTAAATGTGTGCATTGGTGCCCTGATCATCAAAGAAATCTTTGGAATCTCAGATGATGAAGTTGTTGAAAATCTTATGCTGGATCCACGTTATCAGTATGCTCTTCATACAACGAGTTTTGACGAACAGCCAATGAGTGACAAAACCCTTTCACGCTTTCGCAAACGCTGTTATGATTATGAGTCAGTTTATGGTGTAGACCTGCTTCATGACTGTATGACAGGCCTCGGAACAAATATCGCCAAACTCATGGATATCAATCCAAGAATCAAAAGAATGGATTCTATGATGATAGCAGCAAATATCCGAAAACTCAGCCGCATAGAACTGCTGTATACTTGTTGGTCCTATGTCAAGAAAAAGTACAAATTAAATGTAACCAATTTTCTCTGTTCTG
>OIQW01000127.1_pt1 | contig 17245 bp, 20 predicted proteins | sample 1586091 | NCBI WGS metagenome assembly OIQW01 (sample SAMN02675046, study PRJEB24791) | human gut metagenome, SKBSTL021 | isolation source: stool | host: Homo sapiens | place: USA
GGCGGACGCCACGGAACATCCAGCTCCTGCATGACCTGGTCGACGAAATCAACGAGCTCAGGCCAGAAAGCGTGATCGGACACTACAGGATATGGCCGTCCGGCCTGCTTGGGCAGCCTCGCGCATTTCGGCCGTTCCCTCGACACCAGTTCCTCGTTTATCTGCGAGAGTATGAACTCCATCTGGGCCGGGGTCGTGGTCCCGAGGCTATCTGCGAACACCTGCCTGGTCAGGGGCAGGTTCCTGGCAGGTTTCATGATCTCGTCCATCCTGCCCGTGGATACGCGTCTGCGCCTGGTGTCGGCCGTGGCGTGCGGTGGATTCGTCACGATTCGGCTCCTTCCCCGCCAAGGTTGTTGAACGCGTCGTAGACGGCGAGCCTGTCGGACCCGTCGTCGACGTCGGGCGGGTTGCCCTGCGAGATTCGTCTGTCTAGGGCGAGCGGGCTGGCCTCGTTGGGGGTCCTGCCGTCCTCCACGATGTCGTCCATGGCCCGGACCGCGTTCCCGACGGATCCCTTCTCGTTGCCGGAATACGGGTTGCGGAACCTCGTCTCGAGCCGGTAGCGGTCGCAGGACATGGTGAACACGCGTACCACAGTGACCTTGTTCCACGCGACGCGGTGGTCCGCGCCCGTGGCGTTCGAACGCCGGCATTTGGGGAGCCATGCCGATGTGGTCGAAGATCTGGGCCAGCCCCTCGCACACGCATTCCGCGTTCTCGCCCGGCATTGCGGCCACGTACCGCATGTTCGAATGAGGGAACGTGGCGACTAGGCAGTGGACCTTGACGTCGCCGCCGCCGATCGTGGCGACGGCCTCGCTGAAATCGACCTGCATGACGCCGGTGTGCCAGTCGAGTTCGAGGTACCTGTCGTCGTCCGGACGATGCTCCTCGCGCCCCTTCTTCACGTAGCGCTGCACGGACGACGAGCCCTGAGCCCCCCTCTCCTCCACGAGCCTGTCGTACACGCGTCTGGCGGGCGTGACGCTGCTTGCGCGCCCTGAGCCTGTCCGCGGCCAGCCACGAGTCGACCGTGTCCGAATGCACGTCGATCAGGGAACATCGCCCCATCCTCTGACTACGGGCCTCGGCGAACGGTCCTCCATGGTCGCATATTTCCTGACGGTATCCTCGATACGCCAAGCCGCCTGGCGATTTCGCGCCATGACACGCCCTAGGCGTCGAGAATCCTGATACGTTGTTGCATCGACACCGGTTTCGTCATTCCTTTCCTTTCCCGAGTGGCCCTTGTCGGCTGGGTGTGTTTCAACTCAGGAAAATAGCCGGGTCACGGCGGGCCGGTGCCCTTCATCTCGCCATTTCGGTGAAACGGACTAATCCCTACCGCTTTTTCGGACTGGATAGTTACGCCGCACTGGTCTAACTCCTATTGAACGGACATAATCAATGGTGGCGTGGCGAGTTCGGGCACTCCGGCATCCGCCAGTCGATGGGCCGCAAGGGTAACTGTCTGGACAACGCCGCAACCAAGCGGGTGTTCGTCCATCTGAAGGACAGAGTTCTACGTCGGCCGGACGTTCGACTCGTTTAAGAGCCAGCTGGACGCGTACACCGTGCGTTGGAACACTAAAAGACGCTAGGAAAAGCTCGAGGGACACACCCCGAAGGAGTTCCGGAGCGTGCTCCTCGCGTGCTAGGGGCGTATCCTGATTGATAACGTCCAACAAACGAGGCGCAGTTCAGCTACGTCTTCTCCCGCACCATCACCAACGACACCCAGTCTGGCGGCCCCTGTTGAGCGAACCATCGAGTATGTCGTGCCGTTTGACAAATGCGATAGAGAGCAGGACTATGAAACCACGTGGAGGATCTTCGAGGAAAAGTACGGAGGTACCCAGTAATGAATATTGCCAACCCCGAATTAAAGCAACAAGCAGAAGAGGAAGCTTATTCCAAAACGGAATGGGAACGCCGACGCATCGATTATTACAGAGGCTTGAGATATAACTTCGCTGCCACTACAGTCGATGCATGGCTAGATGAGTACTATATTGAACGTGAGGCTGTATTCAAACCCACAAAAGATCCAACGTGGAATCAAATCAGAAAAGATGCAGGTGTTGGCATTCTTGAGAATATGCTTTCCCTTTTCTCTGAAGATAAAAAGAAAGCCATTGCCGTAAAGAAAGAACAATCCCGAAGAAAGTTGCAACTTAGAGTTGATGAAGCCAATAAGCGTGAGCGAGAACAGTGCAAGAGGATCAATAATCGTATAAAAGCTGATGTTTCTGAGAAGTTCAATCGCTTCACAGCATACGACGAGCAGGAAGTTGAAAAATATTTCTGCTATGCGTTGAATGGAGACTCCTATTCATTTGATGGGACGGAAAGCGTTCCAAATTTCCAATTGCTATATATTGCTGAGGAGAAAAGGCTTGTTGTTGATTATAACTTGCCACTGATGGAGCAGGTATCTCAAATTAAGGAATGGAAAGTCGGGAAAAATCGCGAAATAATATCTAAAGAAATGAGTAAAACTGACTACCTTGAAATGTATGAGCGAGTCCTTCTTGACCTCTCTCTTCGTGCAGTAGGAATTCTGTTTGGTTCAGACAACAGAAATGTCTTGAACGAAATAGTTTTTAATGGCTCTTGCGTATATAGCGATTGGCAGGATTTACTGACGATTATATTGTCGTTCCTTATGTCTAAGAATCGATATTCGTTTGGACGGGCTAGAAGGATGGACTGTGTCAGCAAATCCGAACTAGCAAAGCTTAAAAATGTCAGGTATCTCGGCGATATTCATTCTGAAAAACCTCCTGCGGATTTATGGGATGCTCCTCCAAACAAGCTTGTTGTACCCATTCAATCCAGCTTCAGATAGAGTGAAGAAAATTGTCAAGGAACCGAGATTTAAATATGTAATAAGAGTCAAAATTCAGATATAAGGTACGTTTGAAAGGAGGCAAAATGTTCGATCTATCGTCAAAGTTTAACACCTTCTACAATTCGTATGTTGTCCTGTCGCAAAGTGAGCAAACCAGCCTGTATCATAAAAAGGATTTGAATTTGCAACGTCTAAAGGATGGCTTAGAGGAATACAACGACGAATTTAAAACATCATATTCTATCGCTGAGGATTGCGTTCAAGGAAGCGTAGCGATGTCAACGGTAGTTCAAAATGAAGAATCTGATTACGACATAGATGCGGCTATTATTTTTAGCGATTCAGAGTTAGACGGTAAAGGTGCCCAAGCAACTAGAAATATGGTTGCAAATGCTTTAGGAAGAAAAACACAGCAATTTAACGCGAAGCCTGAAGTGAAGACCAGCTGTGTTCGAGTGAAGTATGCTGACGGCTATCATATAGACTTTGCTGTTTATAAGCGCTCTTATGATCACGTGAATGGGAAATGGCTCTATGAACATGCCGGAGCCGAGTGGACATCAAGAGAGCTAAAGGGACTGACGGACTGGTTTAAGACTCAAGATGACAATTCAAAGGGAAAATTGCGGAAAGTGGTTCGCTTGTCAAAAATGTTCTGCAAATCACGTTCTTCCTGGAAGAATATGCCGAGTGGCCTGCTTCAAACTGTTCTGTGCGACGAAAAGCTTCAAGATTCTTACGACCGAATTGATGAATTATTCTATTACACCATGAAAGAAATCGTCAATCAAATCGAAGAGGATACCTCAGTTGCCGCTCCAGTCGACAACGAAAGAGACTTGACTCCAAGACAAAGCGACAGACAGAAAATGATAAACTGGAAGAATCGCCTGAAAAGTAAGCTGGCAGATTTAGATATTCTCTTCAGTGAAGACTGTACGCAGGCGGATGCCATTCAGGCATGGTATGGGTTCTTCAATCACGAATTTTGGAACGAGGATTCTGCAAAATCTGAATACTGTACATCACAACAAGCTAAAAGTGCCGCGTATTCATTTGTGGATAATGAACAATTTATTGAAGACATGTTTCCTGTTAGCAAAATGTATTCATGTAGAATTTCGTGCGTTGTAAGTGGGAACGGCTGGCGTCCAAAACCTATTTCGGTTTTTTTGTCGCTCCTAAAAAGCTTCTTGCCTCACAATTTTGAAATTCGCTGTACTATGGAATATACAAATTGTCCTCCGCCATACAGAATTTTCTGGAAAGTTAGAAATGTAGGTGTTGAGGCAGAAAAAAGGAATCATCTTCGTGGGGAAATTAATAAGAAAGGAAATGTAATCGTAGAGCACAGCAACTTTTTCGGCAAACATTATATAGAATGCTACATAATCAAAGACGGCAAGTGTGTTGCCAGAAATAAAGTTGACATCCCGATAGGGAGAGTATGAAGCGATGAAAATTCTAAAACTTATAGGATTGTTGCTCTTGACGCTTACTATGTTGGGAGTAGTTGTTGCTTTCGAGATTAAGGCACTGCCAGTAGGAAGCAGTGTTGCAGGTATCGTGCTTGGTTTTTCCCTTCCAGCTGTATATTCTTCGTTGCAAGATATCTCTGATACAACGGATTGGAAAGTATCACAAAGAAAACTGATGCGTGGCGGTTTTCTAAAAAAAGATACCTTCGTACGTATTTCCTTTGCATACCTTTACAGAATTAAAATTGGAAGCAAATACCTTTTAGTGAGAAATGCTCGAGGAACCGGGAAATATCAGCCGGTAGGAGGAGTGTATAAGCTATTTGGAAACGAAAAAACCGAATTGAAGAATCTGTATCATATTGTAGATGATGACAAAATCTCAATTGATGATTCATCCCGAGACGATTATAGACTTATATTGGAAAATCAGCATCTTAGGAAGTTCTTGAAGCGGTTTGATACAAAAGCGACAAGAGAGCAACTTCATAACTTGGGACGTGAGTTCAAAGAAGAAATGGTAGATTCAGGATTTGTAAACTGGAGTCAGATAACTTATAGAGTCTGTGGCCGACATATTACCAAGCTTGAATATGGAAATCATTTTCAAATATATGAGCTATTGCTCGCGGACGTTGTTGAGTTGGTTCCTATGGAAGACCAGAAAAAAGACCTAGAGCTTCTGGCGCGAAGTCAATCAGAGAAATATATTTTTGCATCTGCTGAAGATATCAAAGCGCTAGGGATCAATACAGAGTCTGGAAAACTTAGCGAAACGATTGCAGATCATTCGGTTAAGATTGTCCAGGAGTTTGAGGGGAATCTTATTCATATTCCTGAATATGGAGAGACATATACAGCCACATTATAGTTCAATAAAAGCTACGACATAGGCTAAAAAATAGTACAAAGGGAGGCTTGCAGTATGTTACCATCCATACTTGCTAAACAACTAGAAAAGGGCATTGAAGACTATATAGAGACAACACTCCCTGTGGTAAACGAACCGTTCAAAGGGGCAATTCAGAATATGCTTAAGCAGCAGGGCTCAGTTTATCATGAGCCTTATGTTGCCGTGCCTGCCTTTCCGTGTGACAGACGAGATGCCCACATGCTTTGAGGCGATTCATCCGGCATATCTCCCCTAATGTACATCAGCAGAAGGCATTTGAGCGACTGGCGGGAGACGATGGTAGATCCGCGTTAGTTGCAACCGGCATAGGTTCCGGTAAAACGGAATGCTTTTTTGTACCCTATCCTTGAATACTGCTATCAGCACCACGGAGAATGCGGCATTAAGGCGCTGATCATCTACCTGATGAACGCGCTGGTGACTGATCAGGCAAAGCGCATCGCGAAGCTTATTTTTTACGCGGGAATGTGACATTTAGCGGAAGGTGCCCAGATAATCAATGAAAGTGCTATCGAGCCGGAGCTGGCGCCTTAACTGCCCGAGCAGCCATCTGTCGTTAAGTCTCCCGTACGTCGTGGCAAGACGATTTTCGGCATCATATAGCACCACCCTGTAGCGTTTTTCGCCAACACCCTTGGCAGCTTCTTCGAGAGTCCGGTGGAACTTCCCTGCATCCGACTTCATCTCGTCAAGCACGATTTGATACTGGTACATCGCAAGCAGTAGTGTCTGATAGGCGTCAAGAAACTCGGCGATCGCTGTTTTCGGCTTGCCCTTGAACGCAAAAGTCGCTTCCTTTGATAACGACCTCATCTCATCAAGCTTCAGGTGCAATACCAGCTGGTGCTCGCTATCAAGCGCATGTGAAATAGCGGGCGTGATCTCCCGGAGAAATGTTGTGTTGGTCAGCCATTGAAAGTCCAAGGCGATAGCAAGCTGAGGCTTCTCATCCTGTTTCAACAGTCCAGAATTGTTCCGGTAAAGCTCCATTAGCTTCTCGACGGTAATCCAAATCTTCAGGCGACGGTCAAAAAGGCTCTGTCTGTTGGCCATCCGTCCTTGTCGAAGTGCTATCAGTAGCGCGATGAAGGCCGCAGCGGCAGACGCGCATGATGCGAGGGTGTCCAGATCTAAGTTCATGTATGTCATCTCCCGCGCTTCTGCCGTACATACAATTCCAGTCAATTCGACTATCCGATTTTATCAACACTGAGGGAACCTCATGGAAACGGTCATCAACTCCGTGCTCGCAGAAATGCAGCCCATACTTGAATCGCACCAGTTCAAACGTTTGGCTGCAGCACTCAAACATGCTTTTGGTCTCAAACAGCTTTCAAAACCGACCAAAACCTCCTCGCCCTCTTTCTTACCGCTAAAGAGGTCGAAGGCTGCTCCAAGAAAACCCTGAAGTACTACGAGGACACGCTAGCTCGCATCCTTGCTGCCTGGACAAACCCATACCACAGATCGAAAGCGACGATCTGCGCCAATATCTCAACGACTATGAGTCCGCCCGCCGCACATCCAAAGTCACCATCGACAGCATCCGCCGCAATATGTCCAGCTTCTTCTCATGGCTCGAGGACGAGGACTACATCGGTGCGCCGCATCCACCGCGTAAAGACCGCCCAAATGGCAAAGGAAATCCTGAGCACCGAGGAACTAGAGACTCTGCGTGATACCTACGACGCCAAGCGCGACCTGGCGGTCATCGACCTTCTGACATCTACGGGCATGCGCATTGGTGAACTCGTACGCCTCAACGTTGCCGACGTCAACCTGCGGGAGCGGGAGTGCCTAGTGACGAGCAAGGGCAACAAGCAGCGCCCGGTCTACTTCGACGCTCGTGACAAACTGCACCTGGCGGAGTACCTGCGGACACGTACCGACCAGAGTCCTACGTTGTTCGTATCGCTCGATTCGAGTGCCAAGCGTGTTACCGTGGGTGGTATGCAGTCACGGATACGTGAGCTCGGCAAGTCCTGAGGCATCCACCGCGTCCACCCACACAAGTTCCGCCGTACGATGGCGACTCATGCCATTGACAAGGGAATGCCCCTCGAGCAAGATGGTGAACCAGAACAACGTGAAGGCTTCACACAGAAGATATTTGGAATGAAACTCGGGGATGTCTGCAAGATCAAGTATGGCACGGACCATAAGAAACTTAATGATGGAAGCATTCCCGTCTCCGGCTCTGGCGGAGTCATGCGCCACGTAGGTACCCCCCTATAGGATAAGCCGTCCGTCTTCATCCCAAGGAAGGGCATCCCTGGAAACTTGTTCTTTGTTGATGTACCGTTTTGGATGGTAGACACGCTCTTTTGGGCCGACATCGATGCCGCCCAAGTTGTACCGAAGTACCTGTTCTATCAGCAGAAAACCAAAGACCTGGCAAGTCTGAATGTCGGTACAGCGGTCCCAAGCCTCACCACCGAAGTGCTGAACGAAGTGCAAATCGACCTGCCTCCACTCGAAAAGCAAAAGCAGGTCGTAGAAGTCCTCGGCACACTAGACGCAAAAATTACGGCCAACGCTAAGCTAAATGGCTAGTTAGCTGCGTGAGATCGACTTTCAAAACGTCGATCTCTCCCGACATGAGCTTGAGGAGAAGGGGTCACAAGGGGTGGTGAGAGATCGCGATCCGTTCTCGTTGCTTCTGATTTGTTCATCAATGGAAACGGTTTTTGTTTCAAATGCTCTGATAGCCTCATGTTTGGGCAACGCAACGGGAGAGACTCTTTAGATCCTTGCCGTTGATTGATCCGAAAACGGTGCCTTCGCCGTTATATGTATTAAGTTCCTTGCAGAGCAAACGCATCAGATACAAACCGAACGAAGGGTAGTCGCAGCGGATTGCAGCTAGTCCACGGCCAATACAGCAGTCTTCGTGAGAGAGATTTAAATCGCCCACGGGAGCACGAGCACTCATCAGAACGCCGCCTCTTTTGCCATACGTTTGGGATTGGTCGTGCTTAGCCTCTGTGATGGGTAGCCACCCAAATTCAGCACGCCCTTGGTAGAAGATCGTTTCAAGGCCAGTTTCGTTATAAGAGCTAGCAACCGGAGACTGTCCCATTGTGACAGCTGCGATATCGGATAGAACGGTATTATCCGACAGTCTCCCGAAGTTCTGCTGGAACGGGGTGTCGGCAAGCTCTTCTAAATAGCCATTTAGTCGATTTATTCCTTTTGTGGTACAGCCATGTTCCAAATTCAGGATATGAAGCATGGAAGTATTCTTTATTCACCAGTTTAGGAAAAACGGTTAAGCACAAACTTGTACGTGTAGTGTTACTTCGATCCGTCGAAGTCATGTACCAGCATATTCCGCAGCAGAAGTGATTCACACCAAACTGGCCATGTGGTTCTCGACACGGAACGCATATCTTGCGAAACAAACTGCCGCCTCAAAAGTCCTACGCTTTGCTTCGGTCTGCTTTTGGGTTGCCGTAAGAATTGTGTTCTGGTTATATAAAAAACGGAATCGATAACCAACACTTTTAATGTGCATATAGATAACTTAGAAAAAGTGTAAAAGTGTAATCTAATCCTAATGATTCCAACGCTTTCAACACTTTTCATCCCAAAAAGTGTAAAAGAGTACGGCAGTGGCAAATTAGATGGTAAGCTTGGTTTGGAATTATTGAAAACCTTGCTGTTACTAGGCTTAAGTGGCTCTAGTGCGGGACCTCGTATTTTCCGCAGGCAGGGTTTTCAGAGCAATCTGAAAACCCTTTTCTTATACTGAAAAACGGCTCTTCCAACGACTCCAACCGATTTGGGCCATGCGTCGCATTGCCGTCCGGTGCCTGGAGTGCCTTGCGAGATGCCGATATCGGTGGCGTTTTGGGTGGGGTGAAGTCAGGATGCCCAATCGCGTACCACCCACAGCTTAGTAGAGTCTCATATAACGTTGATGCCCCTATACTGAGTGTAGGTGTACGGGAACATCCGGTGCCTTTGACGTGGAAGGCCAATTTGACTGCCACGCCAAGTACGGCAATCTCAAAACACCATACAACCTTGAGTCTTCTAGAACATCAATAAGCGAGATAACCCGCAACTGGAGTGAGGATAGCACCATGTATGACGAAATTCCTGGCCTGCTTTATTTGGTCGGTGTTGTATTCACCGTAATTTCTTGGATTTTCTTGTTGTTTTCAAAAAATGTTTGTCCAAAGAGCAAGGAGATTTTCATATTACGATTATCCATCATCTGGATACTGTTTTTTGCAAGTGCCGCACTGACGCTCACTTCAAACCTGTTTTTCGATATATGCGCAAACCTCTTGGACTCTGATGTTTTTGACTTTTACAACCAGCGATTCATACAGTTGGCACCAGCGGTGACTTGCATAATAAACTTCTGCATAGCCATGTATTGTTCCGTAATTCTTGTCGAGGAGCGCAAGAGACTTGAGTAGCGTCACGTCACCATCGACGCTACCATCGACGCCGCAAGCCGACTGCGCCGCAAGGACCACTGCCGGTACGCTTATACCCATGAGCCAGCCGGCGGAACATCAGGGCTGAACCGGCCACCCGTCAGGGACCCTTTCCTGCGCATGATGAGAGGTTCCCTTCCCTCAATGCAAGGAGCGTCAGACATGGAGCAGCCAAGGCAGAGACAGGACTTCGCACGGCGGATTGCGCGTTCCTTTCTTCGAGATGGTGAACCGTTCGCCATTCGCAATGCGCGGAAAGTCGACGCCCGAGGGGTGCGGGATCATGCTTGGGTCGTGTCGGATGGCGAATCGCTTGTCGCCGTGGGCACCTCTGACGATGATTGTGAAACCGCTTGCCGTAGTCTCAACATTCCGGACACTGCGGTCATGGACGCCTCGGGCGCCATCATGACTCCAGGGTACGTGGATATCCACGCCCATGGCGCATGGGGTGCATCGTTTGACGATGGTGTGGAAGGAATCGAACTCGCGCGTGCGGGCCACCTGTCGCACGGCACCACGCGGCAGGTGCTCAGCCTGATCACCAACCCGTTTGATACGATCTGTGACAATCTACGCACAATCCGCGGGCAGATGGACATGCGCTCCGACATTCTCGGCGTGCATCTCGAAGGACCGTTCCTTGCGGCGTCGCGCAAGGGTGCCCACAATCCGGAGTGCCTGTGCGATCCCGTCGATGGCTTGGTGGATGACATACTGCGGGCCGCGGATGGCTGCCTGAGGCAGATCACCATCGCTCCGGAGCTGCCCCACGGCATCAGCGCGATCCGTCGATTCGCCGATGCCGGCGTGGTTCCGGCAATCGGCCATTGCGACGCCGATTATGAGACTGCGTGTCAAGGCTTCGCCGCCGGTGCAGGCATCATGACGCATATGTTCAACGCCATGAATGGATTGCATCACCGAAGGCCCGGTCCCATTCCAGCGGCTGTGGAGGATCCACGGGTCACCATCGAGTTGATCAACGACGGCTTCCATGTGAGCGATCCGATAGTGAAGCTCGGGTTCGGCTTCGCGCCGCATCGCATTGCCTTCGTCACCGACGCCATGGCTGCCACCGGCTGTCCGGACGGTCGTTATCTACTCGGAGCGTTGGATGTGGATGTCGTCGATGGGCATGCGCGACTGATGTCCAATGGTGCCATCGCCGGTTCGACCCTGGTGCTGGAGCAGGCTGTGCAGCGTGCCGTGCTGAGATTGGGCATCAGCGCACCGGATGCCGTCGAAGCGGCCACATTGACTCCGGCCAGGGCATTCGGTTACGACAAGCCGAACCGTGTTACTGGGCGACCACTCGGCCTGCTTGCGCCAGGCTATGCGGCGGATGTTCTGCTACTCGATCCGGAAGACTGGACCATACGGCACGTATGGTGCGACGGCCACGCCGTGCGGTGAGGATGGGCCCAACAACTCCAATCCTGCTACCTTATCTGTCATTTCGCCATCATCTTACTGAGGAACTCACGGATTCGCGGCGATTGAGGGTTATCGATAACCTGTTCAGGGCTCCCTTCCTCGAGGATCTTGCCCTTCTCAACGAATACGACACGGGACGCTACGTTCCTCGCGAACCGGATCTCATGGGTGACGAGGATCATCGTGACTCCAGTCTGCGCAACCTTGGTGATGACGTCGTTTACATCGCTGACCAACTCTGGATCGAGGGCCGAGGTGGGTTCGTCGAGCAGGATCACGTCCGGTCGAATCGCTAGTGCTCGGGCGATGGAGACACGCTGTTGCTGACCACCGGAGAGCTGAATCGGGTAACGGTCTTCGTATCCGTCCATACCGACGCTCGATAGAGCCTTGATTGCTCGCTCTCTCGCCTCATCCTTCGCGATGCCGCGAACGATGGTTAGCCCTTGAGTGACGTTCTCAAGAACAGTCCTATTTTTGAACAGATTGTAGTTCTGGAACACCATCGCGGTCTTGCGCCGCAGTTCGAGTATCTGCCTATTGGATACTTTCCCGTTGAAGTCGACAGTGGTCCCGTCGACGCGTACGATGCCTGCATCCGGCTGTTCCAAGGCGTTTACGCAACGCAGGAGTGTGGTCTTTCCCGATCCGCTCGAACCGAGGATGGCGAGGACCTCTCCCTTGTATATCTCGAGATCAATGCCCTTGAGGATTTCGTTGCCTGAAAAGGATTTGCGAATCCCTTTCAGCGTGACAACCGTTTCATCGGCGTCATGCTCACTCATACTGGGTGTTTCCTTTCACTGCTTCTTGAAACGTAGTACGCATACAGGCTTCCCCTCGGCGATGGTGCCTTCAAGGGAGAACTTCACGTGCGGGAACTGCGTAGCGAAGGCGTGATCTCCGGCCATGGCAATCTCGCACAGGCGTGCAATCTGCTGCGGGTCTTTCCCCTGACGGACCCACTGGGTGACGTATGGGCAGTAGTGGAAGTCTATCTCGAGCTCATCGGCGGTCTTCTTGACCGTTTCCATCTCATAGATTTCGTGGTTGTGATCGGTGCCGAAATTGTCGATGAACTCTTGGAAGGAATCTGGGTCCTTGAGGGTCTTGCGAAATTCCTTGGCATTGTCCCTTCCGTAGTCAGCCACTGCATCATAGGCGAATTGGTCATCAAGACCCCGTTTTGCGGCCTCGTCCACCATTCGGCTGATAGTCGCAGCCCGTCGTTCCGAAATCTCCCTTGTCGCGTCGACGGTGGTGTTGCGGAGATGCGGAGTATTGTTTTCGAATGCCATGCCAGCCTTCTTTCTTATTTGCTTTCGAGTTATCCTAAGCGCGTACGGGTTTCAGAAAGAATCCCACGCGTCTGAACAGTCGTTCTGAACCGAATTCGATGGCCGCGCATACCATCCAGTAGATCAAGGCCGCGTCAATGTACGCCTCGAGATACTGGTATCCGTCGGAAGCGCTAATCTGTGCGGTGATTAGCATCTCGGTCACGTTGATTAGAGAGGCCAAGCTGGTGCCCTTCAGCAGCCAGATGAAGTAGTTGGTCATGCTTGGCAGTGATATCACCACGGCCTGCGGAGCCACGACGTGCAACGCAATCTGCAAGCCGGTCATACCGATGGATTGGGCGCTTTCCATCTGCCCGTGGTCCACGGCTTTCACCGAGGAGACAACCACGTCGGTGATATATGCGCCGAAGTTGCATGCGATTGCCACCACGGCTGCGGGGAAGTAGGGGATATGTCGCGGGTTGAAGTCGTAGGCGCCAATGGATCCGAGCCATCTTGCTACGAACGGGACGGCGTAGTAGCAGAACAATAGTTGTACCGCCAGAGGCACTCCCTTGATGAATGTGTTGATGGCGATTACGAGTTGCTTGAGCCCAGGAATGTTGGACAGGATGACGCATCCGAACACAAGAGCCAGCAATAGTGCGAACAGTGCGGACCAGAAGGTCAGCACCAAGGTCTTGGGCAGTCCCGCAAGAATAGTTGGGAAGTCCGCAATCATGAAATCGTAGTCGAGTTCCATCAGGCGAACCTCCTTTCGTAACGTTCCATGCGGTGCGATGCTAAGGTGAATCCCGTCTCCACAAGCGTGCACAGCACAAAGTAAATGACTGCGGCAAGACCCAAAATCCAGAGTTGCCCTGTGCCGTACTGTGCGGAGATGATGGCTTTCGCCGATCCGAGGATTTCCATGGCGCCAATTGTGTAGGCGACGGAAGTGTCCTTGAGGACGTCTATCTCAAGGTTTTTGAGGTTGAGAATCGCGACCTTTAGGGTCTGCGGCACGATGACGTAGACGAAGTTCTGGATCCGGCTATAACCGATGCTCAGCCCAGTCTCGATCTGCCCTCTGTCTACCCCTAGATATCCTCCCCGCAATGCCTCGCATACAAAGCAGGAGAGGTTCATGGCCGTTGCGATGATGAAGAAGATCCCTGGATTCCAGTCGTCGATATCAAGCCCGAATAGGTAGAAAACCTTGGGCAGTCCGAAGAACACGAGGTATATTTGCACGATTCCCGGCGTTCCGCGGAAGAAGGAGATGAAAATGGTGCAGAGCCAGTAGAGAACGTTGTGCCTTCCGACCCTGACGATGCACAATACAGTGCCGAAGACCAAGGCGAGCAGTGACGGCACAATCCAATAGAGCAGGGTGGCCGGCAGATACTGCAGTAGCTTAGGCAGCACGCCCGTCAGCAGATCGGAAGGCATTTCTTGTTTCCCCGTTTCGTTTGTTTGCCGAATCAGTCCTTGAGGGCGCCGAGTTCACGGGCTTTCTGGAAGTTGTCCTGCTTGAAGTACTTCTCACTGATCTTGCCGAGGGTGCCATCTTTGATTAGGGCGTCAATCTGCTCATCAACGGCTTTCTGGACGTCGCTATTCTTCTTGTTGTACAGGATCACGGTTCCGGCGGCGTCAACGGGGTCGGTGACCTTGAGCTTGTATCCGAGGGTGTCTGCCACACCGTCATACTGGGCCTTGGAAAGATAGACTGCGTCATAGGTGCCGTCATGCACGGCGTTGAACATATCCTGAAAGGTCTCTTGGTTGGTGACCGTCGGAACCTCGATCTTGATATCGGGGTTCCGCTTCAGCCAGTTCTGGATGGCCACGTATCGTCCGTCCGTCGGGACAATCGGGTCGAGGGTCTTGCCGTTGAGATCCTCGAGACTTTCGATCTTGCTGTCCTCAGGGACGATGAGGTTCATGAAGAAGTAGTTGTACGGTTTAGACAGCAAGTACTGCTTGGCTCGCGCCGGAGTCTCGAAGAAGGCACCGATCAGCCCGTCATACTTGCCCTGCTTGGTTCCGACCAATGCGGTCTGATAATCCACGACGCTGTATTCGAACTTATAGCCGTCGAGCTTCTTGTCGATGGCCTTGAGGACGTCAAGATCGAATCCGGTCGGGTTGCCGTTTTTGTCCGCGTAGGAGTATGGCGGATCTTGGGATTCGAGAACGAATTTGACGGTCTTCACGCCGCTGTCGGATACCTTTGCGTTCGCGGTACCGCAGCCGGCCAATGCTCCGAGCGAGCCGATTGCCACGAGCGCAGCTACCGCCGTCGTGAACAGCTTGTTCTTCTTCATGTGTTTTCCTCTCTCTTTTGGAAAGCGCTGTCGTTCTTGCTGAATGACGACGGTACGCCCCCGAAAACTAAAGGCCAAAATTCGGAGTCATACGTTTCATTTATATGAGGTATTCATGGCTTTGATTCAGGCCGCGTGATAACGCGCTATAACCCCTTTCTGTCTCATTATTTGGAATTGCGCAAGTAGGGGATGCTCCGATTTCGTTAGGAACAAGATTCCGGAATCTGGCGCTATACAGATGAAGGACTCTGGGTCCGCTGGACCTTTGGACGGTAGATATAGCGAGGAACGCAACCGTTTTTATCGGTCACTGCATCAAGTTAGGGCAAAAGCGGCGTTGGCAGCCAAGACGCATCGGCTGTCTATGCCATCCTCCGGACTCATTGCCAGTAAAAATAGCCGGTAGGGGCGTTCGCGGCCTGCCGCAATGAGGAGACCTGCAATATCAGCCCCTGCCGTTCATGCCCACTGGTGCCGTACGTGCCCTGTTCGATCGTGGCGTCGATGGTCACCCAGTCATATTCGTGCAGTTTGGCGGCTTTTGCGGTGACGGCGGTGAATCCGAATGGTGTCATGTCCAAGATGCAGCAGCTCATGAACTGGCGGGAGATCTGGAATTCGTCGGTGCCGAGCGTGGACGGTTTGCTGACGAAACCGGTGATGCGGATACGGTAACCGACGTAGGATTGCGGATTGTGGTCGATGTGTTCGAACCATGAGCCGAATTCGTCGTTGCGTACGGTGATGGTTCTACGGGTGTCATCCAATCCGTGCAGATGCCGTGCGCCGTCCGCCGCGTACACGTTGCGGGGAATGGCGATGGCCCGTCCGCCTGCGTAGATGTCGAAACCGGTGCTGCCGCCCGCCTGCTGGAACGGTATGGTGATTAGCAGTGCCGGGATGACCAACGCGACCAGCCAGCGGAATGCCGACCGTTCGGTGGCATGGAACAGGCCCAGCCATGCGGCGGCAGCCAGAATCGACAATGCGATGACAGCGATGATCAGATACGGTTTCGAACGTGGCGTGGCCAGCGAAACGTATGCGCCGCTGGCCACGCTGTATGCGATGGCCGATGCGAGCGCCGCAAAGCAAAGTCCTTCGATTCGATTGGGGAGTGATGGCCGGCTGCGCATGTCAGGCTCCGGGCATCCAATGCTGCGCGATGCAGACGGCGGTGAAGCAGGCAATGGCGAACGTGCCGATGAATCTGATGACGAAACGTGGCCGGCATGCCGAAATGAGCATCAGCGTGTTCTTCAGATCCAGCACCGGGCCGAATGTCAGGAATGCGATCAGTGCCGATTGCGGTAGTACGCCTACCATGCTCGAGGCGATCACGGCGTCGGAGGATGAGCATAGTGAGCAGAGAAACGCCAGCCCCATCGCCAGGATGATTGCGAGGATGCTTGCCAGTGTGGATATGTCGAGACCGTTTGCCGATGGACGTATATATGTGCGCGCCAGGGAGGCGATGATGGCGCTGAACAGCAGGATCGGCATCATGTGTAGAAAATCGTGGTGTGTGCAGCGTAGAAAACGGATGATCGGCGGGTCGTCCGTCATCTTACGGGCATCGTCGCCGAGGCCGGTGCCGCAGCAGGCGTCATCTGCATGCCGCGTGCATGCGGTGCGATTCTTTATCGCATAATCCGCATAATCCGCGTAATCCGTGCGATTCGCGTAATCCGTGGCGGTAGCGGTGGTGGAGTTTTTCGGCGGCCATAGCGCGAACGATGCGCCGACCGTCACGGCTATTATCATGCCCAGTCCCGTTCGCCAGAGCACCATCCATGGTTTGTCGGGAAACGCATACCAGGTGGACCATATCGCTATGGGATTCGTGACCGGTACGGCGGTCAGAAACGTGACCGCGCAGGGCAATGGCATGCGTTTGCGTACGATGCTTGCGAAGGTGGGCACTACCATGCAGTCGCATACTGGCAGGCATAATCCTGTGAGCAGGCCGATTGCGAGGCCACCGAATGTCGAGTGTGGAATATGGCGGCGGATCAGCGATTCGCTGACGAATGTGGTGACGGCCGCCGACATCAACGCCCCCAGCATCATGAACGGAATGGCTTGCAGCATCAGTCCCGCGATGCCGGTCGTGATGCGAACCAGCGGAATGGTCAGGCCATGCGTCTCGAATGCGCGTGATGCCGCGATGAGGAAGGCGGCCAGCGGGGCGCCGACGATGAGAAAAAGATAATGGGCCGAATGGTCTGCGGGCGGATGGGAACTTTCAGCCATATCTGAAATCCTACCGGTCCAAGGTCGTTTTTCGGAGGGACGATGATTCGATTTCGTTCACTGTGAACGCTTAAGTTGCTGTTGAGTAAGGGAGTTGCGCATATCGCGCATTCGTAATGTGGAAGTCATTATGGCTGCGTTACCCTCGGTACAGTGAGAGGTGAGTCAATGAGGGGAGGCGTGATGACGGAGTATGATCGCCTGCAGCAGGAGCCGGATACGCGCGATTCCCTTGCCGCGATGGCTTCT
>OIQW01000149.1_pt1 | contig 15808 bp, 18 predicted proteins | sample 1586091 | NCBI WGS metagenome assembly OIQW01 (sample SAMN02675046, study PRJEB24791) | human gut metagenome, SKBSTL021 | isolation source: stool | host: Homo sapiens | place: USA
CAGACGTGTGCTCTTCCGATCTGCAGGAACTGATGTGATCAAGATCCGCGGTGTGCAGAAGCTTCACAAGACAGAATATTCTATTATTCCGGATCAGATCGAAGCCGGAACATTCATGTTTGCAGCGGCAGCGACAAAGGGAGATATCACAGTATTAAATGTAATTCCAAAGCATCTTGAGGCAACGATTTCTAAATTAGAGGAGATGGGATGCCAGGTAGAAGAATTTGACGATGCAGTCAGAGTTGTGGCAAACAAGCGCTTAAAGAGCACACAGGTAAAGACACTTCCATATCCTGGATTCCCAACAGATATGCAGCCACAGATTGGTGTGGCGCTTGCACTTTGTGAGGGAACAAGTATTATTGCAGAGAGTATTTGAACGGTTTGTCCGAGCAAATTAAAAAGATTTTTGAAGGCGCTGCCCTTTGTACCGGTACGACTGTAGACGTTGAGTTTTACGGTAATCCTTACGATGATATGAACCAAAACCATCGCGGCACACACCTCATCGAGGACGTTATGACCGATATGGGTCTTGATTTTGAACCAGGTCCAGCGGACATTGGGGGCAGTTCCGATATCGGTAATGTTAGCTATCAATGTGCCGCATTCCATCCTAAATTGCGCTTGGCTGGCCCAGATAAGGTGTGCCACGCCAAAGAGTTTGCGGACGCTATGCTGGAACCAACCATTGAACAAACCATTTTAGATGGCGCCAATATCATTGGGGGCACATTGTTGCGATTAGTAGAAAATCCAACTGTCTTAGAAGAAATTGTGGTTGAGTTTAATGCAACTAAATAATTCTCATCTATATATAATATTACTAAATAGTTTCTAGCTGATGGGAATAGCGCTAAATAAAATGTTTCCTATATCTGTCTGGGGAACTGTAATATCGTAGATAGAATTCGTTGCCTCTTTCAGAATTTTTGATAATAGATGATAAGAGAACATTGCCATTTATAAAGCTACGATTTTTGGTGAAATAAGTGCCCACCTCAATGTCGTGGTGATGGAGCGCCCAGACCACGTTATTTCCAGCGATGACAGGAATGTACTTAAACTCAAGATATTCAAATAAACTAGCTATGGTGATGCCGTCTGGTACGGTAAATTCTTCGCGATGATGACTCATATCATCCGCTGCACAAACGGCATCTCGATCGATAATTATATGCATATGATTTCACATCCTTTGAAATAGTAATTCTACAATCTTATGTGATTATCTATATTTTACATCAAGTAAAATTTATATTGTATTAAAGGAGGTTTTATGTCCTCATCTGAACCATTAGACATTAAAAATTATATAGGTCTTACTGGTGATACGCCCATTCGATTCATCGCGTCCGATGTGGATGGCACATTGGTCAATGATGCTAAGTCCGTAGATCCAGAGGTGGTCAATGCGGTTCGCGCCGCTCGTGAAAGCGGTATTCGCGTGGCCATCGCATCGGGCCGTGCGTGGCATGAGATGGACGATGTCATCGATGCCATGCCGTGCTTGCGATACTTTGTGTGCACCAATGGCGCCTATGTCATGGATAAAGAAGAACAAAAGGAACTCGTTCACATTTCCTTTGATAAAACGCGTGCCCTGGATTTAGTACGAAAACTAATGACCTACGGTGTGTTTGTAGAGGCTTATGTGAAAGCCGAGATTTTCGGTCAATACCCTGTTGTTGGTAATGAGATAGCGCAAGCAGAACATTTCTTTAGACCGAATATTAGACCTTTCATTTTAAAAACACGTACCATGGTGCCCGATTTAATAGCCCATTTAGAATCGTTACCAGAAGGACCAGAGAAAATCCAAATCTTTTACGGCGATGAACGTATACGCGAACGCATCCTAGCTGATTTGCGAGATGAATTCCAAGGGGCTGCCATAGATGGAAAAGGCCGAGAACGTTTTTACGATGTCCTTGAATCTAGCGAGGGCAATTTAGAATTTGTACTTCCTCATACGACAAAAGGCACGGCCGTAGAGGCCTTGGCGAACCATTGGGGCTATACGCCTGACGAGGTGATGACCATTGGTGACAGCGAAAATGATCTATCCATGATCCGCTTTGCTGGCGCTAGTGTAGCTATGGGGAATGCACGAGATAATGTGAAAGCTGCTGCACGCTATGCGACAACAGATAATAACAATTACGGCGTAGCTCGTGCACTCTATTCGGCTATTGCATATAATCGTGAATTAGAAACTAAACAGAAATAAAATCTGATAGCGAGTTGATGATAATCCCCATAATTGATAGAAAGGTGATGTAATATGGGCAATCTAAAATTTGATATAGACGACACCTGCGTTAAATGCGGCGCCTGTGCTGAAGATTGTCCTGTACAATGCATCACCGAAGGAACCACAAAATTTATTATTGGCAACGGCTGTATCGGTTGTGGAGATTGTTATTCAATCTGTCCCGTTGGGGCCGTACAAATGCATAAGCTACTTAAAGATAGAACAGGCCTGTAGTAATCTGAAATGGGTGTGTAATAGACTCTCTAAAAAATAGAACAGGCCTGTAGTAATCTGAAATGGGCACGTGCAATAGGCCTTCTAAAAATAGAACAGGCCTGTACTAATCTGAAATGGGCACGTGCAATAGGCCTTCTAAAAATAGAACAGGCCTGTAGTAATCTAGAATGGGCACGTGTGATAGGCCTTCTAAAAAATAGAACAGGCCTGTAGTAATCTGAAATGGATGTGTGTAATAGACCTTCTAAAAAATAGAACAGGCCTGTACTAATTTGAAATAGGTATGTGTAATAGGCCTTCTAAAAATAGAACAGGCCTGTTCTATTTTAAAATAGGTATGTGAAAGGGCGACCTTGAACTGTCAGGAACTGAAATATATTAAAAATCCGAACGTTAAAAAGTGTTTTATAACTTTCATACGGAATATATGGAGTACATATGGTTCCTATGGTATAATAGACTGTAATAAAAAATTGGCGTTTTGTTTGTAAGACGCACCCCCAGTACAGGAATGTATGGACATTATAAATTGGTGAATATACTTTCACAAATAGATGCATACGGAGGAACTATGGAAAACAAGGAATTTGTTATTGTTGTCGATTTCGGCGGTCAATATAATCAGTTGATTGCACGCCGTGTTCGTGAAAATCATGTATACTGCGAAGTATATCCATACAACAAAGCATTAGAAAAAATTAAGGAATTGAAGCCGCAAGGTATCATCTTCACTGGTGGCCCTAACAGCGTGTATGAAGAGAATTCCCCTAAAATTGAAAAGGAAATCTTTGAACTTGGCATTCCAGTTCTTGGCATGTGCTATGGTATGCAATTTATGGCGCATACATTGGGTGGCGAAGTTAAATCTGCGGACAACCGTGAGTTTGGTAAAACACCTACTAAAGTGGATACTACATCTCCATTATTCAAAGGCTTGGATGAAGACCAAGTTGTTTGGATGTCCCACGTTGACTATGTAGCAAAAGTTCCTGAAGGGTTCGAAATCGTTGCGCATACAAAAGACTGCCCTGTTGCATCTATGCAAAATAAAGAACGCAAATTATACGCTATGCAATATCATGCAGAAGTATTGCACACTGAACATGGTAAAGAAATGCTTCACAACTTCTTGTATGAAGTATGTGGTTTCACAGGCACATGGACGATGGCAAACTATGCAAAAACTGCTATTGAAGAAATCCGTAACACTGTAGGCGACGGCAAAGTATTGTTGGCATTGTCTGGCGGTGTAGATAGCTCCGTTGCAGCAGCGCTTATCTCCAAAGCCGTTGGCGACCAATTGACTTGTATCTTCGTTGACCATGGTTTGATGCGTAAAAACGAAGGCGATGAAGTTGAAGCAGCTTTCAAAGATTCTGGCATGCATTTCATCCGCGTCGATGCGGAAAAACGTTTCTTAGATAAATTAGCTGGTCTTGAAGATCCAGAAGCGAAACGTAAAGCTATTGGCGAAGAATTCATTCGTGTATTCGAAGACGAAGGCCGTAAAATCGGTTCAGTTGACTTCTTGGCACAAGGTACAATTTACCCTGACGTTATCGAATCCGGTACTGGCGAAGCTGAAGTTATTAAATCTCACCACAACGTAGGTGGATTGCCTGCAGTTGTAGATTTCAAAGGTCTTATCGAACCATTGCGTAACCTCTTCAAAGACGAAGTGCGTGAACTTGGTTCTGAATTAGGTTTGGCTGATTACCTCGTATGGCGTCAACCATTCCCAGGTCCTGGTCTTGCTATCCGCGTAATGGGCGAAATCACTAAAGATAAACTCGATATTTTGCGTGATGCGGACTACATCTTCCGTGACGAAATTGCAAAAGCTGGCCTTGATCGTAGCATCAACCAATACTTTGCAGTATTAACATCTACACGTACTGTAGGCGTTATGGGTGACTTCCGTACATATGATTACACATTGGCATTGCGTGGCGTAACAACAACAGACTTCATGACTGCTGACTGGGCACGCATCCCTTACGACGTATTGGACACAATCTCCCGTCGTATCGTAAACGAAGTACAACACATCAACCGTATCGTGTACGATATTACATCTAAACCACCTGCTACAATTGAGTGGGAATAAAAATTAGAACAACATCGTATTTAAAGAATACATATACAAAGGCCTTTCATCGTTATGGTGAGAGGCCTTTTGTGAAAGTAGTAGTTGCTCTAATTTATTTTGTTGTTGCTAGTAGATATCTTTAAGGAAATAAGGGTATGGAAACTATAAAAGAATTTTTAGTTAGTGACATATATTTAGATATTATAAAAGAACTAGGTGTCGACAACTTTAATCAAGACGTACAAAGTGTTGAAGTAGAAGAGCTAAAAAATCGATTAAGACAGAGACAATTCTTACTAGAAGGCTTTAATTGTAAGGTGCTTTCAGAAAAAGAGATGGTGCAGTTTTACGAGCAAATGATAGAAGAATATGGAAAAGATATTATCGTTTGGTCTAAAAAGTTTTTGCAATATAGTGACGATACTATTGAGGAGTATCCTGATGGAGAATTTCCAAAAGGAGAGGAAATATCTGAGGAGGATGTATCAACTACAATTGAAATAGGAAAATATTCTAAAACGAGTATTGCTTTGTATATAATTGAGTTCGATCTCTTGAAGAACCATCAAGAGATAGTAGCTGACTATTATAAAAGATTGGGCATTCCTCGGGCCGCGAAATATGCAAAAGACATAATAGCATTTTATAAAGAGGTTTTTACTTTAGGTATTTAAATATTAATGATTGAGGGCTGTTTTGTTACAGCCCCTTTTATGTTATACAAAAAAATTGGTATACTGATTTTAAGTTATAGATTTTGGTTAAACAGTTGTTTGAAAATAGAGGTTCTATGAAAACGACAAAATCTTTTGGCGAGTATCCCAAATATTCTCTCCATGATGCAAGGGTCCAAAAAATAGCATACGCAGATGGTAATTTAACTTTTACCTTTGACTATATTTTTTCTTATGAGAATGGTGTTGAACAAACTCATAAGGCCAAGATTGTATTTGAGAAATGTGATGTTGATGATCTAGAAATTCTTGTCTTTAATAGTACAATATTAGATACTTTCACAGGTAAAAGAATTGAGTTACCTCAGTATCAGCAGGATTATAGTGAAAGTGAGTTCGAGGTCATTACAGAGACTTATAACTGGGGTCGAGCTGTGCTGCAGGGTTGGTTATGGACCGAAGGGAATCCTGTACATTGTATAATGAACATATACTTTACAGGTGATATGGTATATGTAGTTGATGAGAGCTTGTAAAATAAATCTTTCAACATAAACCGTATAGGAGTAAATAACTATGGGCTATAAAAATGTATGTATCAACTGCAGGATCTCCTTGTCGGAGGGCACAAACTACGAGGTGTTTAATACCAATAAAACCTGTCCCACATGTAAAGGTAAAATGTACTTTGTAAATGAGAAGTGTAAATGTCAATATAAGAATGTACAATTTTGACGATGTACAATGTACAGTTATTCCTTCTGTTGCATATGGTTTCGTAACCGGTATGAATCTCCAGTTATGCTAATCACATGTGCATGGTGAAGTAATCGATCAACAATAGCATTAGCTACTCGCTCATCATGTAAAATGGTAGCCCACTCATCAAAATTAATGTTAGACGTTACGATGGTACTTTTCTTTTCGTACCGTCTATCAATAATTTGAAATAGTAAGTTAGCATCACCTGGTTGTAACGGTAAATAGCCAATTTCATCAATGATGAGTAATTGGTAGCGTGCATAATGCTTGAGCCGAGTTTCTAATCGTCCTTCATCTTTTGCACTCTTAAGGTTTTGAATTAAATCATGGCATTTAATAAAATAGGTGCTTCGTCTGTTACGAGAGCTTTCAATACCTAGTGATGTAGCTAAATGTGTTTTCCCAACTCCGCTAGAGCCAAGAAATACAATGTTTTCAGCTTGTTCCATGAATCCTAATGATGCTAAATCCTTAATTTGCATTTCGTTAATTTGTGGTTGAAATGAAAATTCAAAATCAGCTAGTGTTTTCAAATGAGGAAAATTACTAATTTTCACCATATGGTTAATTACGTTTTGTCGTTTAATATCAACTTCGTAATCACTCAGCTTCAATAACCACTCAATATGAGATAAGCTCTGTGTATTAGCTAATTCAATTGTTTCATCTAGGTGTAACATGCATTGTTTTAGTTTTAGATATGCTAGATTATCTTGTAAGCGTTGGTAATTAGTCTGTAGTGTCATAGATAGCTCCTATCTTTTCCAAATTAGATTTTGCTTTAGCTTTCACATCTTCAGAACTTAGATAAGGAATTGTTTTCTGCAATTGTGCCTCATAATGAGAAGGCAAATAGTTAACCTTCTTATCACTTAATGGGTGCTGTGCAATCAATTCTGTGCTATCATATATGTATAGCATCTTATCTATGGTCTTTAAGGTCATAGATTTGGCCACATATCCTGGCGGTACAGAATAGTGGCTACCACGAAAGCTAATGAGATTACTTGCTGAAACCTTAGCTTTTGGGTGATCTATGCGGTAGGAATCTCTTATCACTTTTGTTGGAAGTGGGGTAAGAGATTCCTTTTCTTTTTCAAGCAGTGCAGACGGTATTTGTCTTGTAGCTTGAGAAATCGCTAGATTACTACGTAAAATAATTTTTTGAATCTGTTCTTCCACTTCTTGTATTGTTAATTTCCCTTGGTACGCATGAATTTCATCTAGAATTTTCATTTGGCTTTCTACTTTGCCTTTCGTTTGTGGACGGCGCGCCATACACGGCTTAAATGTAAAGCTAAAGTCACTTGAAAATTGTTCTGCTTTGGTATGAAGCTGTCCTTTAGTTCCAGCTAGCCTCGGTTGTACCATCACGGTTTTCATATTATCTGTTAATAGTACATGCGGAACACCTTGTAATTGTTCAAAGAATTCTACCAATGTATCTTGTAGTGTTTCAGTAGTTCTATCGAAAGTGACCTTTGCTAATTTGTATCTAGAATAGCCTAATGTCATCATCAATATATTAAAAGTTATGTGTGTGCCATCATGCAATAGGAATTTAATATTCTCTTTCCAATCAACTTGAGCCTGTTCAGCTGGTGCGGTTTCAAAACGAATCGTATGCTGCATACTAGGCGATGTATGTTTTCTATCAAAATAGGATTGAAATACTGGTATCTTTAAAATATAACCGCGAAATGTAGAGTAAGCAGCTGTGAGTCCATGGTTATCTACCAAGTATTGCCACAAGACACGCTTATAATAAAATTGTTGGGGTGTATCATCAGATAATAAAGTCTGTATTACGTCATAAAATTTATCAATCATAGATGGTTTATGACGATGTGGATCAGGCGTTCCATTTTCATAATGAGATTTTATGGTGCGTCTATCATAGCCTAATTCACGACCTAGTAAACTATAATTAGGTTTCAAATTGCAACCCTCCAGAATGTCCCTTAATAATGGTAAGTCTAATAATGATGTTACAGTAAATGAACTGTTAATAGCGTATACGTATTGCATGTTGTTATCACCTCAACTATAGTATCGGTGATACAATTAAAATTGTACATTCTTATATCATCATTTTTGTACATTCTTAGAGTATCATTTACATGAGAAGTTTAAAGCTCCTAAAAAATCTAATGATAAAGAGTGGAAGATTATAGAGTATTTGTTATTGAGTGGCTATGATTTTAGGAATCCCATTTATGGTACTGAGAGATATATGTATTTCGAGTTTCCTAAGAACTTACAGGAGGCGGAGTCATTCGTTCGTGAGATGAGAAAGTTATAGTAAACTATATGAGCAAAGCGCTTTAATGATATGTAAACGAGTAACTAAATTTTACAGAGAGGAGGCAAAACTATGTGTGAAGTAACAATAACACAAGCTACAGCAGAATTGCCTATGCTTGTAAAAAAACTACAGACAGGAGAAGAGTCTGTTGTGTATATCAAACAAGATGGACGGACTGTAGCACAGCTTACACTATCTGAAGACAATAGGCAAACAGAGTCTAAAGTGGATGTGTCGAAACGTATAGGCATTGCAAAAGGTAAATTTAAAATGCCAAAAGATTTTGATAAATGGGATAAAGATATAGAAGAAATGTTTGGAGATACAAGATGAATATACGAAAAGCCACTACTGATGATTTAGACATTGTTACAAATATAGAATCTACCTGTTTCCCACCAGCCGAAGCAGCCCCCCTCGTGAAGCGTTTAAAGAGCGCCTTGCTCATTATGCAGACCATTTCCTTATCATTTTTGATGGTGATACACCTATCGGTTTTATCGATGGATTTGTAACGGATGATGAAGTCCTAACCGATGAGATGTTTGCTGATGCATCTATGCACAATCCTGATGGGGCATGGCAGATGATATTTGGTCTAAATACAATGCCAGCGTATCGCAATCGTGGTGTAGGGGGGCAGTTGATTGAGGCTTTCATAAAATTGTCAAAAGAAGAAAATCGAAAAGGCGTTATTTTAACATGTAAGAAAGAAAAGATTCATTATTACGCCAAGTTTGGCTTTGTAAATGAAGGCGAGTCTGTATCTGATCACGGCGGTGCTAAGTGGTATCAGATGCGTGTTGTGTTCTAGCCATATAATTAAATATAAAAGAAGAAGCTGAAATCTTGCAGATTGGCATTGATTTCAGCTTCTTTTTTGTTGGGAAAAGTATTGGTATTGTATTTAAATAATTTCTTTAACTTGCGCCACGCCTTTATCGGTCAGCATATAGTATCCATTCGTTACGTACAACAAGCCTTGTTTCTTAAGGTGTGATGCGGCTTGGTGTGTATAGTCTGGCTTCCAGTTCAAGTGTTCGTGAATGGTGCCGATACCGTTTTCAATGGCTGCCACAGGTGTATTCATATGGGTATAGATGTGGCAGAGCATCATCGTTTCTCGATAGTGACGACGCAAGTGGCGTTGGCGAAGATAGGTTGCAATATATCCTGTCTTTGGGGTGCCAATAACGGCAATTAATAAGGCGAGACCGATCGTTGTTGCGATAGCGCCTGCGATGGATACGTCTAGGGTGAAAGCGACTTCCGTACCGATGACGGCACAGATAATGCCGATGATGATACTGCTAGTGAGCATGGCTTTCACAGAGTCCGTCCATAAATAAGCGATAACCGCAGGTCCGATCATGAGGCCGATAACGAGGATGGCGCCTACTGCTTGGAATGAAGCCACCACGGTAAGGGATACCATGGTCATCAGCACGTAGTGGATGAGGGCTGGCATGAAGCCGAAGAGCCCTGCTAATAGAGGATCGAAGGTAGATAGCTGCAATTCCTTGTAGAAGAGCATAACTAATAGGAGGTTGATGACTGCTACCCCAAGGGAAATCCATAGTGATACAGGCCCTAAGTCGGTACCGTTTACAATCCATCTGTCAAAGGGTGCAAAGGCGATTTCTCCCAGTAATGCTGTATCTACGTCGAGATGGGCGTTGCCGCTGTAGAGACTGACGAGGATGATGGCAATGGAGAAGAGGAGCGGGAATATGATACCAATGGATGCGTCTTCGTTGACGAGGCCCGTGTTATGAATCATCTCTGTAAGCCACACCGTTCCTACGCCGACTACGGTTGCCCCTACTAAAAGCAAGGGTGAGTTTAAGTCTTCTGTTACAAAGAAAGCAAGCACGATGCCGAGGAATACGGTGTGCGTAATGGCGTCTGCCATCATGGACATGCGGCGCAGAACGAGGAATACACCAGGAATAGTGCACGCGATGGATACTGCAATGGCGATGAGTAAAATCTCTGTATGTACTGTCATGGGGCACCTCCTATATGAGGCTGCTCTGCTCTATATATCTTTTGTTGTAAATCGGCGGGACTTATCTTCGGGGTTTCTGAAAGTAAAGCTTGTTTTGATTGCTTGTTGTTACGATATTGCCACAAAATGCCTCTATTAGGTGCAAAAATGAGGCTCAACAGTACGATAACCGACAGAATGACGATAATCGCAGGCCCTGTAGGCAGTTTTTGTACTGTTGTACTCCAAAGGGTACCGCCAATAGCAGATACCATACCGAAACATCCTGCTAGTATACACATGGTACCTAACTTGTTCGTCCACTGACGGGCCCCTACGGCCGGTGCAATGAGTAAGGAACTAATCAAGATAGCACCTACTGATTGAATGCCAATGATGATGGTCATGATCAATAGGGATCGATATAAAATGAGTGTAAAGGTGACGGGAATTTGCAATGTTTTAGCGTATTCTACGTCGAAGGAGATGAGCTTTAGTTCTTTCCAAAATAAGGCTGTTAAAACGATAATGATGAGTGCTGCCGCTGATGTAATGTACACATCGCGAGCTAATATGGTGGCGGCCTGTCCAAATATAAATTTTGAAAGCCCCGCCTGACCTGCATTGTTCAGACTTTGAAGGTAGGTGAGTAGAACCATACCAAGACCAAAGAAAGCAGATAGTATAGTAGCCAAAGCCCCATCAAATTTGATTTTACTGTTTTCTACGGTGATGGTAATGAGCCACGCCGCAGTGATAGAGGACAGGGCAGCACCTATAATGAGTACCTCGATGTCTTTTATACCGGTCAGCAAGAACGCGATGACTACACCAGGCAGTGCCGCATGGGAGAGACCGTCACCGATGAGGCTTTCCTTGCGTAGTACTGCGAAGGTACCTGCAATACCACTGGCAAGGCCCAAGAGAGCCGTGCCGAGCAATACCATCTGTGTCGTATATGATTGGAGTATGGTCATACAATCCTCCCCTTGCCGTAGGTACGCTCGATGGCCTCATCGGTAAAGGTCTCTGCTACGGGACCATAGGCAACAGTTTGCTTATTGACCATCGTTACCCAGTCGAAATATTGAGGTACCGTATTTAAATCGTGGTGTACGACGATCACTGTTTTGCCGCGCGCTTTCATTTCTTGTAAAAGAGAGATAATGGCGTGCTCCGTCGTTTTGTCGACACCCTTGAAAGGCTCGTCCATGAGGTAAATATCTGCCTCTTGTACGAGGGCTCTCGCGAGGAATACACGCTGCTGTTGGCCCCCTGAAAGTTGACGAATTTGTCTGTTTACATAGTCGCTCATGCCCATTTTTTCAATCATGGAGAGGGCCAGTTCCTTATCCTTTTTACTTGGTCGTTTGAACCAACCTAGATGACCATAGCGGCCCATAAGTACAACGTCTAATACGGTAGTAGGAAAGTCCCAGTCTACGCTACCGCTTTGAGGGACATAGGCGATTTTCTTGTAATCTTTTTTGTCCATTGCAAGGTGGTGGTCGATATAAAACTTAACACTACCTGAGATAACTGTTAATAGGCCTAACATGGCCTTTAATAATGTAGATTTACCGGCTCCATTAGGGCCGACGATGGCCGCTAAGGAACCGATGGGTACCTTCATATCTACGTCCCATAATACGGGTTTTGTCGTATAGGCTACGGTCATATCTTCAACTTCAACGGCCCATTCCATAGAGACCTCCTTTTATCATTGTTTATTTAAGTGCTTTAGCGATGGTATCGATGTTGGCTTTTACCATGCCGATATATGTGCCACCTTCAGTGCCTTCAGAACCTAAAGAATCGGAATATAATTCGCCACCGATAGCAACGTTCCAGCCTTTAGCCTTAGCTGCTTCTTGAACGGCTTCAATTGTTTTGTGCGGTACAGAAGATTCTACGAAGATCGCTTTAATTTTGTGATCTACGATGAATTGCACAAGTTCATTCACATCTTGTGTGCCTGCTTCTGTAGCAGTACTTACACCTTGTAAACCTTTTACTTCAAAGCCATAAGCTCGAGCAAAGTATTGGAAGGCATCGTGTGCTGTTACGAGAACGCGAGATTCTTTAGGAATAGATTCTGCTTGAGTTTTGATGTATGCATCTGTTTCATCTAATTTAGTGAGGTACGCATCATAGCGTTTTTTGAAATCCTCTTTGTGAGCTGGATCTGCTTTAGCAAGACCTTCGTAAACCGCTTTGGCAGCAAGTTTCCAGTTAGCTACATCGAACCAAATATGGGGGTCTTTTGTCTTTACGCCATCTTCTTCGTCAAAGTCTAGCAATGTAGCTGGGTCAATGGCATCGGATACGCGGATAGTAGCTTTATTTTGTTTTGTTAAATTGTCGAAAATAGAACCCATTTTACCTTCTAAGTGAACACCGTTGTACACTACAACATCTGCCTTAGACATAGTTGTTACATCGCCGGCGCTTGCTTGGTAGAGGTGAGGGTCTACGCCAGGACCCATGAGTCCTTGGACGGACACATGGTCACCGCCAATTTCTTTTACTAAATCGGTCAGCATCGTCGTAGTGGCGACGACGTTTAGTTTCTTTTGACTGTCTTGTGCTGCATCCTTACCACAGCCTGCAAGGGCTAGTAACATAAGTGCTAATGATACGATGACTAATACGACTCGGTTGAATTTCATAATAAACCTCCTTTTTATAGATACTAATTTTAAAAACTTTAATAATCTTGTTTGAGGAAACAGTACTATCTTAATGATGAAATCATTTGAAGGTGAAGAATATTTCCCTAAATTTAAACAGAAAAATAGCCGCTACTAACGTAGCGGCTATTGGCAGTTATACAGTCTTCTGCTAGGGTCATGATTATTTAGTGGATAAGAGCTTGTAGATGGTTTGGCCCAACGAGGGCAACGATACCAAGTACCATCATGACCTTCATTTGAATACGCTTTCTACGTCTCATGATGAACCTCCTTTGTGTAGTTTTTTGTCATATCAACTAGATATGTGAGTCCGGACAGTTATCTTGAATTCAATATATCATAAATGAGAAATTTTATCAATAAGAATTTATTCTTTTAATATTCATCTTTATTTAGTATGATATTATGCATAGACAAAAGGTTAATAAGGAGGCTTCTTATGAATAAATTATTCCGATACGCTGCTGCAGGTGTACTTGTTGCATCTTTTGGCATGGTAAGTGATTATACAGCCGATGCGGCGAAGTTTTTAGAATCTCCACGTGAGGTTACTATTGTAAAACCTGAGTTGCCTGAGATTCCTAAAACCGCTACGGTAGCGCCTGATATGCGCGTACGCTTCTTGATTGATAAAAAAGGTAATGTTAAAAATGTTTTCGTAGAGCGTTCTTCTGGTTATGCTCCAGTTGACGAAGCAGTAAAAAAAGCAATTTTACAGTGGAAATTCACACCTGCTATTGGCACAGATCAAAAGGCACACGAATCCATTATTGGGATGACAATTACTCTGCCTAAGCAAGCTGTGAAAGCTAAATAAGGAGATAACGATGAATAAAGTGTTGCGTTGTATTATATTAAGCTCATTGTTTGTAATGAGTATGGTAGCTTCTGTGTTGGCAGCTCCATACGATCCACCAGTAGCTATAGCTACACCACCTATTGACCGAGCATTGCTCGCTGCCTATGGTGAAGCAGCTCATGGTGCGGATATACGTTTTACCATCAAGGAAGATGGTTCTGTAGGGGACGTTGAAGTTGTCTCATCTAGTGGCTCTAGTGCTCTTGATGCGGCTATTGTTGATACTATTTCTAAATGGAGATTTAGTCCTGCTACAGATTCCAATGGTAAACCTGTAGCATCTTCTAAAACTGAATATATTGATTTTAAAAACTAATCAAAATCACTCATACAGAACTGCACTCAAAAAATTGGACACAATTTCGAGGTGCAGTTTTTGCATGCCAAAATATTCTAAAAAATAAAGTAAGGTTATTCATTTACATAATATTAGATCCGCAAATTTTAAAAATAAATCAAAATTGTATCTGTAGCAACTGAAAATTACTTTCAAAATGGTATAATAAAACTATAATAATAAATTAGCCCGTGGAGGTATAAGCATATGAATCCATTAAAACAAAAGCTAGATATTAATAATGAACGTTACAGAATTATCGTGTCCATTAAAGAAGATTATTTAGATGGTAAATTGTCCTTAGAAGAGGGCAATCGCATTTTAAAAGAAAAATTAGGCACTTGTACACCTGATGAATTTGCTTACGCAGAGCAAAGCTTGAAAGGTGTTTACAAGGACGAAGAAATCCTAGAGAAAATGGATGATCTCTTAGAATTATTTGATGGCGTTTTGGTACGTGCCGAAAATGAGTACCCTGAAAATCATCCGTTGTGGGCATACTTGGAAGAAATTAACGCTGTTGAGAAGGTAGCTCTAGAAGCGGATGAATTATTGAAACAAGAGAAGTTTATCAAAAATCCGTGGCTCGGCGTTTTTGATTCCTTAGCAGAATGGAGAACACATCTATCTCGTAAGCAAAATCAACTGTATCCAATGCTTGAGGACCACGGCTTTGACCGCCCAACGCGCATTATGTGGACCTTTGATGATGCTGTGCGCGATGCTATCTCTGCATCCTATGCATTGCTTCGGGAAGATAAATACGAAGAATTCCTAGCGTCTGTGCCAGAAACCTTGGCAAAATTACGTGATTTGAATTCTAAAGAGTTAGAAGTCTTATTGCCAACTTCTTATAAATTGTTGAGCGACGAAGAGTTTGTTCGCATGAGCAAAAATGATCATGAAATTGGTTATGCTATCATCAATGCGCCAGGTTTATATGTAGTGCCAGGCATTAATGATTCTGCGGCGCAATTGAATGGTAATAATTCAGCTCAAGGTGGTGCTGTATCTAACGAATTCTTAAATGATTTAGCAGGTTTGCTATCTAAATATGTAGGCCCTGTTGGTGGTCCACCCGTTGGTAAGGACGCAGTTCTCGATGTAGCCACAGGTAAATTGACATTAGAGCAAATTAATTTGGTGTTCCGTCATTTACCAGTAGATTTATCCTATGTAGATGAAAATGAACTAGTTAAGTTCTATAGTGATACACCACATCGTATTTTCCCTCGCAGTGCGAACGTTATCGGTCGTGAGGTGAAGAATTGTCACCCAGCGAAATCTGTTCATATAGTAGAGGAAATCGTAGAGAAGTTCCGCTCTGGCGAACAAAGCCAAGCGGAGTTCTGGATTAATAAACCAGGCTTGTTCATCTATGTTATCTACACCGCTGTGCGTGATGAAAATGGTAAATTCCGTGGCGTATTGGAAATGATGCAAGACTGCACTCATATTCGTGAGCTTGAAGGCTCCCGTACATTATTGACTTGGGATAAAACTGATTTTGTAGGCGATGGTGGTAAGGAGAAATCCTTGGCGCAAGAGGCAGCAGAAGAGGTAGAAGAAGAACCATTAACAACTGATGCGGATGGTCGATTCCATATC
>OIQW01000163.1_pt1 | contig 14640 bp, 10 predicted proteins | sample 1586091 | NCBI WGS metagenome assembly OIQW01 (sample SAMN02675046, study PRJEB24791) | human gut metagenome, SKBSTL021 | isolation source: stool | host: Homo sapiens | place: USA
CCGATCTCTGTACTGGAGGTGGCTGAGGAATACCATGCGCCCATGATTGTAGATGTCAATGCGTTTATTCACACGGATCTTCCCTGGTTTATACATATGATACGAGACCTTGCGGAAAAGGTGTCAGTACCTGTCGCAATCAATCTGGATCATGGAAAATCCTATGAGGATATCATGCTCGGTATCAATTCCGGGTTTACATCTATCATGGTTGATCGTTCCAGCCTATCCTATGAAGAAAATGTGGAACAGACGAAGGAAGTCGTAAAAATGTGCAAACCGCTGGGAATCAGTGTAGAGGCCGAGCTGGGGCATGTCGGTATGGGAAACAATTATGCTGTAGACGGTGTCAATAATCTTACCGTTCCAAATGAAGCGGCAGATTTCATCAAGGAAACCGGTGTGGATTGTCTGGCAGTTGCCATAGGAACTGCACATGGACGTTACACAGGGACGCCACATATTGACTTCGAGCGATTAAAACAGCTCGTTGAAGCATGTGGAGATACACCGCTTGTTCTGCATGGCGGAAGTGGAACGGGGGATGAAAATCTCAGAAAAGCAGTTCAATCAGGAATTCAGAAGGTTAATCTGGCTACTGAGCTGATCGTTGCAGGAAAAGAGGAGCTGGAGGGCTTCATCAAGGATCCGAATTTTGATAAATGGAAGCTGATTCCTGCCTTCAAAAAAGGGTATAAGGATCGATTGGCTCATTATGTTGAATTATTTGATCAGGCTGGAAAGGCCTGGGGGTAAAGGAAGCGTACAGCAGTTCCCGTAGTATGGAAGTCGTTCCTGAACTGGGAACTGTTTCCTGTAAACGGGAAAGCATTTTCTTACCGAAAAAGGAGCTATATATGGAAACGAAAAATATAAAAATCGGTGTTATCGCTGACGATTTTACAGGTGCAGGGGACGCGGCCAGCTTTTTAGAAAAAAGCGGTGCTGAAACCATCATGTACAATGCAGTTCCAAACGAGCTGCAGGTATGTGATGCGGCTGTTATCGCTTTAAAAACAAGGAGCGTTACTCCCCATGCAGCTGTTGCGGAAGTAAAAAAGGCTGTTGATTTCCTAAAGGAAAACGGATGTGAACGAATATATTTCAAATACTGCTCAACCTTTGACTCCACTCCTCAGGGGAATATCGGAGTTGTAGCTGATTTCTTATTGGAATATCTGGCACAGCCCTTTACAATTCTATGCCCCTCCTTACCCGTGAATCAGCGCATAGTAAAGGATGGAAATTTGTACGTCAATGGTGAAAAATTAAGTGATAGTCCGTTGAAAAATCATCCCTTGAATCCAATGTGGGATTCCTATATCCCCAATCTGATGAAGCCGCAAAGCAAATACCCCTGCTTTATTATGCGGCAGAAGGAGCTTTGTGAGGGAGAATGGAAACAAACGATACATGCGTTGAAATGCAGATATGAGAGGTTTTATATCGTGCCGGATTATGAAACAGAGCAGGATGGAATACGGATAGCGGAAGCGTTTAAGGAGCTGCCTGTTCTTACCGGGGGATCCGGTCTGCTTCCCTATGTCTTAGAGAACGATGCTTTGCTGCATCCGGAAAAAAATCAGACACGGAAACACGGGCGGACGATTTTGCTATGTGGAAGCTGTTCGGCTGCTACCAGAAGGCAGATTGCGTATTTCCGAAAGCATCATGGCTGCTGTTATCCTGTAAATGCAAACCGTGTGATGAATAAAGAGCTTACCGCCCAAGACATTCTGACATATGCAAACCAACAGGCACAGCCGGTGCTGATATACAGTGATGCGGTGGAACAGGATATGCGTGAGCTAAAAAAGGATGAAACCTTCGATCAAGCATCAAAGTGCATAGAACAGATCATGGGGGAGATAAGCAGTGCTGCTTTGTCGTTCGGATATGAACGTATCGTAGTTGCGGGCGGAGAAACCTCCGGGGCTGTCATACAGCAGCTGGGCTTTGATGGATTTCATATCGGAAAAAGTGTTGATCCCGGTGTTCCTGAACTGATTCCATTGAAGAATGAGCGCCTTACTCTTATTCTGAAATCTGGTAATTTCGGTGCTGAGGATTTCTTCATCAAGGCGATTGGAGGAAACACACATGAGTGAATTACAGGAAAAGCTGGATGCCGCTATCTGGAGTGCGCATACCTTGTTTCAAAAAGGACTGGTTAGCGGCTCAACAGGAAATATCAGCTTTCTCCATGAGCATCGTATGTATATTTCAAGGAGCGGAAGCTGCTTTGGAAGATTGCGACAGGAAGATTTCGCACAGGTGGATATGCAGGGAACAATTCTGTATGGAAAGCCAAGCAAGGAATATCCCATGCATTTGGCATTGTATCGGGAAAGCGAGGAATATAAGGCGGTGATTCACACACACAGCTTCTATGCTAGCGTACTGTCCTGTTATACAGATACAGAATCTCATGTCAAAAACCTGTTTGCATATACACCTTATCTGTATATGCAAACAAAAGGAAATATCCCATGTGTTGCGTATGCACCGCCGGGAAGTGATGCACTGTTTTTTCATTTCAAGGATAAAACAGGGACGAAGCCGAGGATATTGCTGTTGAAACATCACGGAATCATGGCAGGAGCAGAAGATGTGTATCATGCGTTTGATCTTATTGAAGAAATGGAAAGCAGTGCCCATGTATATGCGATGCTGAAAAGCTGTCCGGATGAGGATATCGATTTCATACCTCATTAGCTTACGGGCATATATGGCTAACGCTTGGAAATTAGAGCAATTCATAGAAATGCTGCTTGGTGTTACAGGGGTAGCTCTGGGACTTTCATTCATGATGAAATCCGGTCTTGGACAAACTGCATTGACAGCCTTTCTGCAATGTATTTCACTTATCAGTGGTATGAAAAGCGGCACACTTCTTATGTGCTTTTATCTGCTATGTGTTTTATTGCAGCTGCTGATACAGCGGAAGGACTTTGATAAGCTTCAGGTTTTACAGCTACCGGTGTGCTGGATTCAGGGAATTATCATCAATCTCACCTGCTATGATATAGCGTTTCTTGCGGATATTCGCCCTGTATCGTATCCTATGCAATGGGTGTTTCTGGCAGTGGGGATTATCCTTGTGTCCTTTGGTGTTGCGCTTACCATGGCTGCTGATCTTGTGAAACAGCCGTTTGAACAGTTGATTGTCGTGATTTCAAAAAAATATAAAAAGCCCTTCAATTTTCTGCGCTGCGGTGCAGATGCTGTCTTCATCACCTGCAGTCTGCTGCTTGTTGCTGTGTTTTCCCTGGTTTACAATGCTGCGCGAAGGTACCTGGATCAGTATGCTTGTTTTGGGGAATACCATGGCTGTCTCCTTTCCTCTCATGCAGAAATGCTCTATCTGTTACCGACGAAAGAATGAAAAAAAAGAGGTGAGCTTATAGAGCAGCAGTATGAGGAAAGCCGCAGCTATCCTGAATACAGAATTGTAGCTTAAAAACGGAACAATTAGGGCAAATTAGAAAAGGAAAAGGAGTATGCAAGGGACATCCCCTGTGAATACTCCTTTTTACGCGTAATCTGCTTGCAGATATAGACAGCTATTTTTCTACCTGCGCACAATTCAAATCCTCCAGCAGATAAAACAGCCGTACCTTGTCTTTTTCCGATAACTCAATTTTCGGGTTATACAGATAATGCTGCAAAACATCCGCATCCTTCAGCAGCTCTGAAATCGGTCCGTCATGCCGGTTCATTTTATCGGAATGCACCGATATAACATGAGTCAGTATCCGGATTTCCTCTTCACTGAATACCTCCATCTTCTCCAGCAGCAGCTTCGCATATTCCGCACTGCGCTGTGCATGACCCAGATGCGGACAATTCTGGGCGTAAAGTGCTATATCATGCAGCATGGCGGCAATACAGCACAGCTCCACATCCAGCTTTCGCAAAGTGGCCAGCATGGCTGCAGCCTGTGCAACACCGTACGTGTGGATATATGCAAATTTGCGTTCCTCTTCCTTGACAAGCTTTTGAATGACGGCATCCGTTTGTTCACGGATAAGTTCTAAGCGATCCATGACATCACATCCTTTCTTCTATTGTATCATTTCCGTACAGGATATGCACAGTCAAAAAAAAGGATCATGCACGAGGTCATGATCCAAGAACGGTTTTGCTTACGCTACAGTTACGTTAGCAGCCTGCTGTCCACGATCGCTTTCAACAACGTCAAAGTTTACAGCCTGTCCTTCTTCCAGTGTACGGAATCCGTCGCTCTGGATGCTTGAGTAATGAACGAAGATGTCCTTACCTTCATCAGAAGTGATGAATCCATAACCTTTTTCTGCATTAAACCATTTTACTTTACCTGTACTCATTTTAGTACCTCCTATACGTGTGTCAATAAGAAGCCCTCCAATGTATAAAAAAATCACAAAACTGGATATTCGTACATTGAAACACATAAATACAATTCCAGACTTGTGAAATCATAATTATTGCTTTTTATTACTCTTAAACAATATCACTTTCAAAACCGAAAGTCAATCATTATTTCGTGAATTGGAAGGATTTGTTTTTCTCTTTTTTCATGATTCGTGTTTTTTTGTGTAAGCTGTTTCAGATTTTAATCTTTTGGGGTATAATATAGGCATACAAGAAAAGAAACGGAGGAATGTTTATGATCATACAGGATGAAATGCTGCGAGCTGCAATCGCCAGAACCCTGCAGATCGAGGAAGCGGATATCACAGAAAAAAAGCTGGAAGAGCTGATGACACTCTCTGCCAGAAGCAGTGGAATTATTTCTCTGGAAGGACTGCAATATGCGGTTAATCTGAAGTATCTGGACCTTTGCGGAAATGCCATTGAGGATCTGACACCGATCCGTGATTTGCGGGAGATTGAAGTTTTGAATCTGTCCAAGAATATGCTGCGTGACATTCAGGCGCTGAGGGAATTCCGGCAGCTGCTGCGGCTGGATATTTCACGCAATAACCTGTATACGATGGATATCAGTGCACTGGCCGGCATGATCAATCTGGAAGAATTGAATCTGGAACGCAGCAAGGTGGATAATCTGGTATATCTGGAAAATGTCAAGAAGCTGAAGAAGCTGTATGTCGGAATTGAAAACGGACCGTTCCCGCTCAGCATTCTCGGTATGCTGGATGAGCTGAAGGAGCTTCATATGAACAAGATGTGGCTGTATGACATTGCCGATCTGACCTATTTGAAGCACATTGAGGTTTTGGATGTATCGACCAATCTGTTCTGTGATTTATCTCCGTTGCAGTATATGAAGGATTCCCTGCGCAATCTGAATATTTCAAATTGTGAATATCTGCGTGATTTAAGTATATTGGAGGAATTTCCGAATCTGGAGGTCCTTGATATCTCCTTTGACCATATTAAGGATTTCTCATTCCTGAAGAAGCTGAAGAATTTAAAGGATCTTCGTGCTACGCAGAGCGGACTTTGTGATTTGCGTAATCTGAAGGGTCTGATTAGGATGGAGAAGCTGGATATCAGTGAAAACCGTGTGGAGCATACGGAAATTTTAAAAGAAATGAAGCTGCTTCGCTATTTTAAAGCCAGCTGCTGTTTCCTGAAGGACATCGACTTTTTGAAGAATGCAAAGGATCTGGTAGAGCTGAATGTCTTCAACAATCATATCAAGCATATCGAGGTTTTAAAGGGCTGTGAGCATATGACAACCCTGGATGTCGGAAACAACGATATTCGCAGTATTGATTCTCTTGAGGATATGATCAATTTGGAATGTCTGGGGCTTTCCCACAACAATATTTCTGATCTGACGCCATTAAAGGATTTAACCAATCTGAGTACGATTGATTTATACAACAATGTCATTACAGATCTTTCACCGCTGAAGAAGCTGATCAATTTAAGCTCCCTGCGGCTGGATCACAATGGCGTAATGGATTTATCCCCGCTGGAGGAATGTATATATCTGAGCTCCCTGACATTGAAGGCGAATTATGTAACAGATGTGACACCGCTGACCAGACTGAAGAATCTGTATGAGCTTCGTCTGGATGAAAACCCAATCGAGGATATCACAGTTCTTGAGGATATGGAATACTACGAGAAATTCTCATATTGAGACAGTCTGAAAAAATGTAAATTTCTTTGCTTTTGATTATGAATGAAGGCCTGCGTGTATACTGCTGTGTACCACAGGCTTTTCTGTGCTCATAAGCAGATAAAAGCTGCTGCGTCTTGTGAAACGGAGTTGAGGGAAAACGCTGTACATCTTTTCCTTTGCATAGCAAGGCAAAAAGAGAATATGGTTCTACTAAAGCCTTGTGTAGAGAGGGAAGGAGGCGTAAGCTAAAAGAGATCTGCACAATTGAAAAAAGGATATCTTCATAAGGCTTTTATCACTTGAAAACGTGCGAGATTCGTTGATAAGCTAACGAAATACCAGCCTATGAGCTCTGTATTTGTGCAGCCGAAGCTTTCTGCATTATCCCCCTTGACCTTCCCCTGAGGGAAAACTGTAAGATATAGGCAGAAACTGCGGAGGTAATTGCATGGAACAGATGAAAATAACAGAAATGGAAGCATTGATCAACAGGAATTACAAGAATATTTGTGGGATGAATGTATTAAAAAACGGTGTGTCCGTGTATGAAGCATACTTTCAGGGATGTACTTCCGAAAGCAGAATGCATGTGTATTCCGTGACCAAAAGTATTGTATCCATATTGCTGGGAATCGCAATGGATGAAGGGTACATTGTGGATGTGTCGCAAAGGGTTCTGGATTTTTTTCCGGAGTATGCAGCCCGGGAGAAAGAGTATGCAAAGGGTGAAGTAACACTGGAGGATGTCATCACCATGACAGCGGCATATAAATATAGAATTCCACCCTATATAAAATATTTTACAAGTGATGACTGGCTGCGGTTTTCACTGGAGCAGCTGAAGGGAAGGGGCGGGAAATTCCGTTATACACCGCTGATTGGACCGGATATTCTGACTGGTATTTTACAAAAGACAACCGGACAATCTGTGCTTGCTTTTGCACGTGAGAAATTATTTGCCCCGCTGCGAATTTCTGTGGAAAAGGAACTGATATTTAAAGATAAGGAAGAACAGATGGCATTCAATCAGTCAGCCTCCATCAGCGGTTGGGCAGCAGACGCAAAGGGACTGCAATCCGCAGGCTGGGGACTGGCGTTATCGGCAAAGGAAATGGCAGATATCGGGCAGCTGTATTTGAATGGCGGTGTATGGGAAGGAAAACAGCTGGTATCAAAGCACTGGATTGAGGAAAGCACAAAGGAGCACAGCCGCTGGAAAAAACGCAATCTGCCATACGGCTATTTATGGTGGATCGATGAGCAGAAAGACGGATTTGCGGCAATGGGGGATGGAGGAAACATTATTTATGTGAATACCGGAGAACAACTGGTTGTATCCCTCATGTGCAGATTTGATCCTAAAGCAAAAGACAGCATGGATTTGATTAAACAGCAGATCGAACCGATATTTAGAAAGTAAAGCAAAGCAGAGGCAAGCAGAAATAGAACAGCGATACAGTAAAAGAAAAGAATGCAAAATCCTTACGGACGCTTACCATCCAAAGGTTCTGCATTCTTTTTCAGCTACATGGATAATATTTGTTAAGCTATCGGTACAGCCGCAGGGGAACATCAAGGCTTCCTTGCAATAGTTGCCCTGTTATAAAGGGATTATCGTTTTACCTTCATCAGTTCACTGAATTCATCCAGTGTTTTTTCGAAAAAGGTGAAGGCATCGTCGTAGATACTGTCCACTCTCGGGTCAACACCGGCATGGATCAGCTCATCCAGCGGTGACTCGCTGCCACCCTTGGTGAGAAACTCCAGATACTCCGTTGTATCTCCGGCAAGTATCTTCTTCGCAAAGCTCAATGCCACCGACATACCCAAGGTATATTTATATACATAGAAATTGAAATAAAAGTGCGGTATGTAGTAACAATGATAGCGCTGCAGATCATCCACCTCAACAGCATCCCCGTAATACTGCCTGGACAGCTCCATGTACAGGGAGGTCAGCTTCTGTGAGGAAACTGCTTCTTTGTTTTCCAGCATGGCATACAGCTGCTTTTCGAATTCTGCGTACATCGGCTGCCGATATAGCGTGCCGACAAGCTGATTCAGCAGATTGGAAAGAAGATATGCTTTCTCTTCCTCACTATCGCTGTGATCCAGCAGATAACGGTTCAACAGAATCTCATTCACAGTGGATGCCACTTCGGCAACAAAAATCGTATACTGAGAAAGCATTGGCCGGTTATGGTGACGGGAATACCAGGAGTGCATGGAATGTCCCAGCTCATGCGCCAGCGTGCTCAGGGAAGGATAATCGTTTGTGAAATTGGTCAGTACATACGGGCGGGAATCATAGGTCCCCCCGGAATATGCTCCACCCTGTTTACCTGCACATGGCAGAAAGTCGATCCAGCGCTCCTCTCTTGCCTGATCCAGCAGTTGCACATAGTCTTCGCCAAGCGGTGCAAGGGCATGCTTGAGAATATCGAAGCTTTCATCGATGGAATAGGTGATATCCACCGCATCCACCAGTGGTATCTGAATATCGTACACATGCTGAACAGCAAGTCCGCTGACCTGCTTGCGAACCGCAAAGTAACGGTGAATGCCATTGATGTATTTTTCATTTGCCATGAAAAGCACCTTGTCAAACAGCGACCGGTCAACGCCGTCTTCAAACAGGGAGGCTTCCAGAGCATTGGAGAAATTGCGTAAACCGGCTTCGAATATCTGTCCCCTGGCATGCCCGCTCAACAGATTCATAAACACATTCTGATAGGTTTTATAGGCGGTGAAAAAATGTTCAAAGGCTTCCTTACGTACTCTTGGGTCACGGTTTTTCAGGAACTGCTGATAGGTTCCTTCATTCAGGAATTCCTCTTTTCCATCCACCAGAACAGGCTCGAACTGCAAACGGAAGCTTTCAAAGGTTTCCTGTGGATTGCGGATCAGCTCGCCCGCCTGTGCAAGCAAAGCCTCCTGTTCTTCATTCAGCCGGTGTGGAATCGTACGGAATACCTCTTCCATCGGGTAGCGGAAGTCCCGACAGTCATCCTCCAGCAGCCATTGCTCAATTTGTTCCCTGTTTTGAATCAGAAGTAAAGGCAGATTGGATAATGCCTGATTCACCTGCTGATACAGGGTATAGCTGCGTGCCAGATTTTCCTGGTTCTGCATATTTTCAGGGTCGACATCACTGCTCATCTTAGCATAGCTGATAAGATTATCCAGATAGCGCTCCAGTGTTTCCTGATGCTCCATAAAGCTGATGAAGCTGGCTCTGTCATCCGCAAGGGATGAGAGTGCAGCCTGCAATAATTTGATTTCCTTTTGTGCCAGTGCAAACTGAGCTTCAAAGGCCTCCTGATTTTCAAAGAGAAAGCGCAGATCCCAGGTCAGCTGTGAATCTATTTCGTTACGTTTCATGTATGATCACCTCATATAGTATTGTATGTCAAAAAAAAAGAAATCACAAGGAGGCGTGTGATTTCTTCCGTTTTCTTTCCTACAGCATATCATCTTCATCTTTTTTGTACTGCGATTTTTCCGTTCCTGCCTTCTTCCACGGCTTTTTCAGACGCAGATTCGGATGCCGTCTGCGGTATACAAAGAGTGTGAGGAACAGACATACAAGCAGTGCCAGCAGCAGACATGGCAACAGGACATAGCGAAGGATATAGTTCTTTCCGTTCAAGGCGATCGTATTCACCTCTGCAATATCGTCTGCTTCCTGTATGCTGCGCTGGTTTGCGGATACCAGAACATAGCTGCCAAGCTTTTCCGTTGTAAAGCGGATGCGGCTTTTACTTTGCTCGGTGGGAATCTGATAGACATCCTGCCCATCCACATAATATATATGATAGCGTTTGTTTTTGCTGTCCTTCGGCTTTTTGATAGAGAAGACAGCCTCCTGCTTCAGCTTCAGGGAGGAGAAATCATCCGTTCCTTCAATAGAGAAGGTTTCTTCAACAGTGGTTCCGTTTGCCCGGGCTACTTTTTTTGCAAGTGCCTGCTGCTCCTCATCTATGGAATCCTTTACCTTGAGGACAATCGTTTTTGGCAGGAAGGTATTGAGGAAACCGGTTTCCTGTATCCGTGCCATGGATAAGCCGGATACCTGCAGATCATGGCTGTCATCCTTAATGATGACACTGTAGCGGGGCTTCAGATTCTCCTGCAGTATCCGGTCGATAAGACGGATCTGCTCATTTGCGAGCGGTGTGAGAGGGAATGCAGTGACATCCTTGCGGAGCTGCTCCAGCTCCTGCAGAGCCTCCTCGTTTAAATCCGTTTTCCCGTCGTACAGCTTAATGACTGCCGCAGCTCGCTGCTGCATGTTTTCCTGCTTTTTCGTCAGCTCGTCGGATACCCTGATTTCATAATTCAGCGTACAGCCGGCATAGGTCACCTTCAGTGTTTTGGTTCCTGTCTTTTTGCTGGAGAAGCCCTCCACCATATCGGTGGTCATGGGAACCTCCTTACTTGTACCATCCGCAAAATCCACGCGGATTCTGCCATCACTGACATCGAGGGATTCATTTAAATCATAGGTGGTAAGCGGCATCTGTGTCAGCACAATCTGCTTGACATCCCTGTATGTTGCCTTGTAGGTCAACGGTTCCCCTGCGGGCTTTAGCTGTATATCCCAGGAAGAAAAGAGGGCATGATCCTTAACCGGTGCCTGGATCACCGGTGTCTTTCCGGTTTCCACCTGCAGGGTGATTTTCTTATCATTGGGATAAAATGTTCCGCCGTTCGCATCAAAGGTGATATCCACATAGGCTTTATCCTGTATGTGCTTGCTGTTGAGCACTGTGGAAACATCTTCTGCCTTCACGAAGCCATAGCTGTTTTTGAAATTGTAGCTTCCTTCCTGCTGCTTCTGCTCTTTGTCAAGGGAAGGGTCGCTTTGTACCCGATACCAGACGCCATCCCTGTTCTCCAGCTTTTCCAGCAGAATCAGGGCTGCATCATAGCCTTTTTTGATGCTGTATACGGCATCACTTTTTTTATCAGCGTTTTTATATATGGAAACACCGGTATTTTTCACGATACCAAGCGCATAGCGGTTGTGATCCCTGTCCCCCATGGCGTGATCCATTTCATAAAAGTACTGGGCTGCTTTTTCTCCCCAGTAGGGATCGGATGCGTAAGATACATTCATACCGCCTGCCTTGTTTCCGAAGAAGCCGCCGTGAAACTGAAACTGGCTGGGATTCATATACGCATTGGACAGGTAATGCAGGGCATGGGAGTATACGCTGCCTGAGGTGCTGGCATAGCGGGAGGCATTTTCCTCAACAGCGGAATCATAGGCAGCATGTCCGAACAGATTGTTGCGGGTGTAGGCGAGATAGCTTCTTCCCAGAGCACTTTCATTCTCCGCCAGTGAAAGCATCATCAGCGCATTTGCCCCGAATTGATTCTGATACTGGAAAAATGCAGCTTCCGCCTGTAAAAGCAAAGATTGCGTTAAAACATCATGGATATAGTTATCCTTATCGTAAAAGCCGGTTATTGTATGACGCAGAGCCAGCGTATCCTTCAGATACCGGTCCACATCCTTTTGTGAATAGGCACTGGTGGATCGATGATTCAGATACTGATAATAATTATAATAGGGGGCATTGGCATTCACCGCATGAGAAAAGCTGCTGTTTCGGTAATCTTCGATCATCATAGCGTAATCATCATAGAAATAATGGGTATCATAGCTATAGTAGGTAACGCCCTCCTTTAGCTGCTGCGGAGCGTTTCCCAGCTGCAGGATATTGTCATAGGCAGCGGTTGCGAGTGAGGATTTCAGCTGATGCTGCAGAGTGTTGTTTTTTACCGTAAATGAGGAAACATTGGGAACCTGCTCAATCGGATAGATGGTGACATCGGCTGCATCTGCCCATCCGGTAACACCGGACAAACGAAACTTTACCTTTTGTGTTCCGGGATTGTATTCCAGAAATGCCGCGTCAATGCCATAACAGCCGTTGGTATAGCCCTCTTCACCATTTTCATCATTTGTGTAGGTAATGTTCAGCGTGCAGTCTTTGGCTGTCGCAAATTCCACAACGCCCTGCTCCAGACTCAGGAAGCTGCTGCCATAGGTGATTGCGAGATTGTCATAGCTGCGTTTACGAAGTGTATAGAGAACTTTTGCCCTGGCATAGGTGTCACAGTCCTCAAGGATTGTATAGGTACCATCCTTTTCCACACTGACAATGTGATATGTTCCATCATCCTGCAGCGTCTTTTCACTGGCTGATACCGGAGTAAGGGATGCCGTGATCAAAAGGCTCAGCATAAGGATGTACAGTTTTTTCTTAATCATGTCGATAACCTCCACACATGTCTTTATTATATCGTACAATCGTGTGCAGGACATGTGAAAGTATAGAAATATATTGAAATTGTAAGATTTCATAATGCATATTTTATGAAAGGATAGCATAGATAGGATCCTTGTTAAATGCCTGCTCAAAGAGGATGCGTGATTGGAATAGGAATACAGGAACGCTTGATTGCTACGCTCAGAAAGCGGCATGCGGACATAAGCAGGTGGTATTCCGCCATCCTCTTCAACAAAGGAATTCATAAAGGCATAGGAGTTGACAGCAGAAAAGGCAGCTACTATAATAGGAATGTACCAGGGCACCCCCTGGGGGAGGTGAGAGGATGAACGATGAACGTAAAAAAGCACTTCAGAAGATAAAGACTGCACGCGGTCAGCTGGATGGTATCATTCGCATGATGGAAGAAGGACGCTATTGTATCGATATATCAAATCAGATTTCAGCATCGACGGCTCTGCTGAAAAAAGCAAATCAGCATATTCTGAGCGGACATTTGCACAGCTGTGTACTGACTGCTATTGAAGAAAGGGATGCAGAGGAAAAGGTCAGCGAAATCGAAGCTGTAATTGCGGCACTGCTGAAATAGAAGGAAGGAAAATCTTATGAACAAGACATATAGAATAGAAGGGATGCACTGCTCAGCATGTGCAGCCTCGGTAGAAAAAATATTGAAGCGTCAGCCGGCGGTAGAGGATGCTTCCGTAAATCTGGTTATGGAAGAAGCGGTGGTCAGCTTCACGGACGGCTTTGACGAAAAAGCGGCCATGCAGGCTGTGGAAAAGGGCGGCTTTCATATGAAGGAGCGCGATGCTGCCAAGCAGCAGACCTATCGTGTTGAGGGCATGCATTGTGCCGCCTGCAGTGCAGCTGTAGAGCGGGTATTGAACCGCTTTGAGGAAATTGAGCAGGCGAGTGTGAATCTGGTAATGAATACCGTGCGCATTACATTTACGAAAAAGAATTTCGAGGCGTGGGCAGCGGCAGTGAAAAAGGCCGGCTTCACGCTGCTGGAGGAAGCGAAGAAGACATATCGCATCGATGTGGATGGAATGACCTGTTCGTCCTGCAGCGCAGCGCTGGAGCATGCATTGAATAAAGCGGAAGGAATATCCGCTGTCAGCATCAACCTTGTCACAAATACGGCAACAGTGGAAGCAGACCCGCATAAAATCAAGCTGTCGGAGATTCTGGCAATTATTCAGAATACCGGGTATCACGGCACGCTTCATGTGGAGCGAAAGGAAGAAGCTGTGAAAAAGGATTCTACATCCATAAAAATTTATACCACCCTGGCTCTGGCCTTTATCCTTTTGTATATCGGTATGTCGCATATGCTGGGCAATATCCGGCTGCCGCTGCCGGATATCATTCATTATGACACACATCCCTTTCATTTTGCGCTCATCCAATTTCTTCTTGCGACAGTGATTCTCCTTCTGGGACGTCATTTCTTTACCAGAGGGTTTACAGCATTATTCCACAAGGCGCCCAATATGGATACGCTGGTGGCGGTTGGTACAGGGAGCGCCTATCTGTATTCCCTGTATTCTCTGATTTCCATTCTGCAGGGCAATCTGCATGCCGTTCACAGCCTGTATTTTGAATCTGCCGGTGTCGTTGTGGCGCTGGTGCAGTTTGGAAAGCATCTGGAAAGCATTTCGAAGAAGAAATCCACAGGGGCGATTTCTGCACTGCTGCAGCTGCGTCCAAGCAATGCGACATTGCTGAGAGACGGGAAAGAGGTGGAAATTCAGGCAGAGGAAATCACGATCGGTGATCTGCTTGTGGTAAAGCCGGGAGAGCATATTCCGGTAGACGGTATCTTAAAGGAAGGACATGCGAGTGTGGATGAAAGCATGCTGACGGGGGAAAGTATGCCGGTTTCCAAGCAGCAGGGGGATGCATTGATCCAGGGGACGATTGCACTGGATGCCAGAATCGTGATGGAATGCAATGCGGTTGAGGAGGATACCACACTTGCGAAAATCATCCGTATGGTCGAGGAGGCACAGGGCAAAAAGGCGCCGATTGCACGTATTGCGGATAAGATTTCCCTGTATTTCGTGCCAACGGTTATGGCGATTGCCTTTGTAGCAGCACTGCTCTGGTATCTTTCCACACAGGATTTTGCCTTTGCGCTGACGATCTTTGTCAGTGTGCTGGTTATCGCCTGCCCGTGTGCGCTTGGTCTGGCAACACCGACCGCCATCATGGTGGGAACCGGAAAGGCGGCAAGATCGGAAGAGCACACGTCTGAACTCC
>OIQW01000207.1_pt1 | contig 12952 bp, 10 predicted proteins | sample 1586091 | NCBI WGS metagenome assembly OIQW01 (sample SAMN02675046, study PRJEB24791) | human gut metagenome, SKBSTL021 | isolation source: stool | host: Homo sapiens | place: USA
AGACGTGTGCTCTTCCGATCTGGATAGGTACCTTTATTTTATGAATTAATTTCAAAACCAGCTCAACTAATCTCTTCATTGATTTCGTATTACTAGATCTGAGTATACTGCACAAGTTGTTCTGACGTAACATAGTGCTTAACTGTACTATATTTACAGTGTACTTATGCTTGTTCTTCTCATTGTTAGGATCTTGATCTAACAATGAATTTAATTCTTTACGAATAATACCGATCAAGCTATGAAATATTATTTTCGCATATATACAGCACATTTCGCAATCGCAATCCTCACTGTTAAATCGTTCCCATTCATAATCAGTCTTTAAAGTCTTATACGAACATTCAATGTCCCATCGTTGTAGATATAGATTTATAATGTCTTGAGTGGAAAATTTATTTTCACTCAGATTTGTAAAGTATATGAGCTCTGAATGATGCTGTTTGCCTTGAAAATCCATATACGTATAGGTGTGCTTCACTACACGAATTCTTATAATAGGATTTTTCATAAATCGTTCTTTAGCTTGGTCATACTTTAATCGTTTAATCCAAGCCTTATCTACCTTCACTTCAATCCATTCATCATTTGTTTTCATCTGTGCTATATATTTTTTGAAGAAATTTGATTTTCCTCTGATACAATAATTAAAACCATATGATTCAAGAATAGAAAATAATTCAACGCTACCATAATTGCGATCAGTCATATAAATAACATTTCTTCCTTCAAATATAAAATGTGAATTATTTATATGATCAAATGCTATAGGAATTTCAGCCTTTTTAAATGGATTCATAGAAAAATCAACGACTAAGCCATTTGTAATATCATATAGTGCGGCAGAGCGACATGTCGCTTTTTGTGCTTCATCTTCGTTGCGAATATATTGATTTCCAACAAAACCGAAATTGTCTAAAGCTTTCTTCGTAGGATGTAGTTCATTAGTGGTACCGTCTTCAGCTAACAGAATATATCCTTTATAGGTCTTAATCAAATCTGATTCATAAAAGAATTTAGCTAAATTGTGATTCAAATCTTTGAATACTTCAGGTCTAACTTTTTTTAAAGCTTTGAATGCGGCTTGTTTACTAATACGTAGATTCGATTTTCCGATGCTGCTGTAATACTTTGATAATTCAGATTGTGTACATTTCTCGGTGCGAAAAATTAGATAGAGTAGCACATCGTACCAAGGAAATTTAAATATGCGGACAAAATCATTAGGATGCTTTCGGGTTATACTACGGACTTTTTCAGAACGAATATAATTACCAAACTTACAAAATAGAACTGAAAGTTTCATATCAATATTCTTAACTACCGTTGAGTTCATGTTGTAGAATCTCCATAGGATCTCCGTTTCCAAAAGCAGCCTTAAGATAAGGAATGCGTTCCTTATCAATTTGTCCTAACTTAACTACAGTACGATGTTTAGGAATCCGTTTTCATCCCTATAGGATTCAACAAGAGAACAGAAGCAGGTGTTTTTCTTGCCTTTATTGTTTGGAATAATACGTAAGAACATAAAAATACCTCCTTTATCTTAACTACATTATATCATAATTTATGATATATAAAGGGATATACCATTATTACTCTTAACTACATTGTGATTTTGTATAAGATAATTCAAGGTTAAAAATGCATAAGAAAAAGACGTCTACCATTTATTCTTAGGTTGACGCCATTGCCTGTGTAATTACATCCTTGAAAGATATTTGAATGCTTTACATTAAAAAAAGCTGTGATAACTAGAAAGTCTGGTTTCACGGTTTTTTTAAATAATTGTTTGCTATTTTTCATCGCTTATTTGTTAGTCGAAATTATAATGTTCTCTGAAACCTCTTTATTGCGTCTTATGATCCAAAAATTATCATAATAAAGATGCAAGAAAATGCTTTTTATGGATATAGGATGCGTATGGAGTTGATATAATACGATATGATAAATAAATTGGATAGGATAATTTTGAAAGTATATAGTTACAAAGCATGAAAAAGAATACGCCTATATTCTGAATAAACCGCATACATATCCCGTAGTTTCCTCAGGAATCCGAAATTGAGAAAATCAGATAAGAAAATTCACTTTATCTATTGTAATAAAATCAGGTTTCTAGTAAAATAGACATGTATTGACATACATGCTTGTATATACCCTGTAATAAGGTCAGGGAGTTTCTAGCCGTTCACCGTAAACGAACGGGCTACAAGCAAACAATTACTCTTTCTTTTTGTTCTGGGACGTACTTGTTTGCTTTTTATATTGCAGGCAGGTGCGTCTTTATAATTTTTATAGGAGGTCTTACTTATGGTCTTAAGAAGATACGCTATAACAATTACACAATTTAACGGTTTTTAGTGTACATATTGGTGAAAACGATATGTATTTTTTTATTTCAAGGAGGAAAAACAAATGAGTGAAATCAAACCTGTCGTTAGTATTTTAATGGGAAGCCGTTCCGACTTGCCAACAATGGAGAACTGTTTCAACCAGCTGAAGGAATTCGGTATTCCTTTTGAAGCACATGCATTAAGTGCCCATCGGACACCGAATGAAGTTATCAAACTGGCAGAAGGTGCCAAGGATCGTGGAATCAAGGTTATTATTGCGGCTGCAGGCGGAGCTGCTCATTTGGGTGGAGTTATCGCATCCAGCACAACACTGCCGGTAATCGGCGTTCCGATTCAAACAAGTGCACTGGGTGGAATGGATTCCTTGCTGTCCACTGTCCAGATGCCTGGAGGAATCCCGGTCGCAACAGTCGCAATCGGAAAAGCAGGCGCAAAGAATGCCGCTATTCTGGCAGCACAGATGCTTGCGTTAAGCGACGAAGCAATGGCTGAAAAAATGGTCGCATTCAAGGCTTCCATGGCAGAAAAAGTAATCAAAGATTCCGTGATTGAAGTGGAATAGGGAAAGGTGAATATACTATGAATTATCGCGTATTTGTGAAGAAAAAGGAAGCATTTCAGGTGGAATCCGCTTCTTTGTTTCATGAACTGAAGCAGAATCTGAATCTTTCAGGATTGCAGGGTGTACAGATGTATAACGTATATGATGTCTTCCATGGGGATAAACATGACATGGAGCTTCTGAAAGAAAAGGTTCTGAGTGAGAAGGTAACGGATGAGGTTTTTGATGAGATTGATCTGAAGGGAAAAACCTTTATTGCATATGAATGCCTGCCAGGACAGTATGACCAGCGTGCGGACAGCGCACAGCAGTGTCTGATGCTGTTGAATAACAAGCAGGATGTTGTAATCAAAAGCGGACGTATCGTCATTCTGGAGGGCAGTGTTACAGATGAAGAAATTCAGGCTGTCAAGAAATACCTGATCAACCCGGTAGAGATGAGAGAAAAGGATCTTGCCGTACTTGGGTATGAGGAGGATGTGGAGATTGAACCGGTACCTGTTTTAAGTGGCTTCCGTGATCTGGATGAAGCAGGTCTGGAGGCATTGCGCAGTGAACAGGGGCTGGCTATGACGCTGGCGGATGTTCAGCATATTCAGAAATACTTCAGGGAAGAGGAAGAGCGTGATCTGACGCTGACAGAGCTGAAGGTACTGGATACCTACTGGTCTGATCACTGTCGTCATACAACCTTTGAAACGATCCTTCAGAATGTAAAGATTGATGCAGGCAGTCTGCAGGATACCATACAGAAGGCATATGAGCTGTATCTGAAGCTGAGAAAAGATGTACATGATAATAAGAAATTTGTGACGCTGATGGATATGGCTACCATCGCGGGTAAATATCTGCGGAAAACAGGTAAGCTGGATGATATGGAAATCAGCGATGAAATCAATGCATGTTCCATTGAAGTAACCGTGGATGTAGATGGTGAGGATCAGCAGTGGCTGTTGATGTTTAAAAATGAAACACACAATCATCCGACGGAGATTGAACCGTTCGGCGGTGCAAGCACGTGCATCGGCGGAGCAATTCGTGATCCGCTGTCCGGAAGAAGCTATGTATATCAGGCAATGCGTATCACAGGTGCCGGAGATATTACAAAGGATATTAAAGAAGCACTTCCAAACAAGCTGCCGCAGAGCCGCATATCAAAGGGGGCTGCCGCAGGATATTCCTCCTACGGGAACCAGATTGGTCTGGCAACTACCTATGTAAAGGAAATCTTCAATGACGGCTATGTCGCAAAACGTATGGAGGTAGGTGCAGTCGTAGGCGCCGCACCAAAAGAAAATGTTGTGCGTAAAAAACCGGAAACCGGAGATATTGTCGTACTGATTGGTGGAGCAACCGGTCGTGACGGTGTCGGTGGAGCAACCGGTTCCAGTAAGGAGCATAACGATACCTCTCTTACAAAATGTTCCAGCGAGGTTCAGAAGGGAAATGCGCCAATCGAGCGTAAGCTGCAAAGATTGTTCCGTAATCCGAAGGCAACGAAACTGATCAAAAAGGCAAATGACTTCGGTGCCGGCGGTGTGAGTGTCGCAGTAGGTGAAATTGCGGATGGATTGAGAATTGACCTGGATAAGGTTCCTGTAAAATACAGTGGTTTATCCGGAACAGAGCTTGCCATTTCTGAATCACAGGAACGTATGGCTGTTTTGATTGAAGCGGATAAATTTGAGGAATTCAAGCAGCTTGCATATGAAGAGAATCTGGATTCCTGCATTGTCGCAGTCGTTACAGAGGAGCGCCGTCTGGTGATGAGCTTCCATGGAGAAGAAATCGTAAACATCTCCCGTGATTTTCTGGATACCAACGGTGTCCGCGGACTCCAGGATGTACTGATCCGTGAGGGCCTGAGTGATACCGACCCATTCCACAGCAAAGTGACCTCTGTGGAAGAAAACCTGAAACAGCCCAATGTGGCGTCCCAGATCGGACTTGCGGAAATGTTTGATGCTTCCATTGGAAAATCAACCGTCCTCATGCCATTTGGCGGAAAATATCAGTTAACGGAAACTGAAGGAAGTGTACAGAAGCTGCCGGTATTCGGCTTTACCAATACATGCTCCATCATGACACACGGCTATCATCCGGAGCTGTCGCTATACTCTCCGTATCTTGGTGCCAGCTATTCTGTTGTTGAAGCACTTGCCCGTGTTACTGCCATGGGTGGCAACTATGAAACCTGCCGTCTGACAAATCAGGAGTACTTTGAGCGACTGCATACCGATCCTGAAAAATGGGGAAAACCAATGCAGGCACTGCTGGGGCTGATTGAAGCGGAAATGGCATTTGAAACTCCAGCCATCGGTGGTAAGGATTCCATGTCCGGAACATTTAACGACATCAGTGTTCCGCCAACCTTGATTACCTTTGCGGTCACAACGGAAAAAACAGAGCATATTATTTCACCGGAGTTCAAGGAAGCCGGACATCATATCTATTACATAAAGCATACACCGAACGATAATCAAACACCGAATTATGAAGAACTGAAAGCAAACTTCGCCAAGGTGCGTGAGCTGATTCGTAAAGGCGTGATTTGCTCAGCCGCAACTGTGAAATTCGGAGGACTTGCGGAAGCACTATGCAAGATGAGCTTCGGTAATAAAATCGGTGTTGAGGTGAAGACAAGCGAACATATCTTTGATCTCAGTATCGGAAGCATTGTTGTGGAGAGCAGTGAAGCGATTTACGATGAAGCCTTTGTATTACTTGGGAAAACGACGGATGCCGACACGATCTGCATCAATGAGGAATGCATCACAATCGATAAAGCTATCACCGCATGGTGTGAGCGCTACAACACCATGTATCCAATGACAGTGGATCAGGAAAAGGGTGTTATTGAAACACCGGAGTATACTGCAAACGAGCGTGTTCATGCGAAAAAGACGATAGACAAGCCTAAGGTTATTATTCCGGTATTCCCTGGACAGAACTGTGAATATGATACAAAACAGCAGTTTGAGCGCGCAGGTGCGGAAGCTGAAATCTATGTCTTTAACAATCTGAATGTAGAAAGCATTGAACGCAGTTTGAAGGAGCTGAGTGAAAAAATTGCATCGGCTCAGATTCTGATGGTTGTCGGCGGCTTCTCCAGTGGGGATGAACCGGATGGAAGCGGTAAATTTATCGCCAATGTCTTAAGCAATCCTTCCGTAAACAAGGCTGTGCAGACACTGTTGGCAAATGATGGTCTGATTCTCGGTATCTGTAATGGATTCCAGGCACTGATCAAATCCGGTCTGCTGCCATATGGAGATATTACCAAGCTGAGTGAGGAATCACCAACTCTGTTCAGAAACAATATCAATCGTCATGTATCCCATATGGCGACAACGAAAATAACCTCCAACAAATCACCATGGCTGTCCAGCTTTACACCGGGACAGGGACATTCCATCGCGATGTCACATGGCGAAGGTAAATTTGTCGTTAGTGATGAGGTTGCTAAGCAGCTGTTTGAAAACGGACAGGTTGCTACACAGTATGTAGATCTGGATGGCAATCCAACGATGAATGGTACTTATAATATCAACGGTTCCAGCTATGCCATTGAAGGTATTACTTCCTTGGATGGTAGAATCTTCGGTAAGATGGGACACAGTGAGCGTTATGAAGACGGACTGTTTAAAAATATTGATGGGGATAAATATCAGAATATTTTCCAGAATGGCGTAAACTACTTCAGAAATAAATAAAAACAAAACCTATATAGGAATAGGCAAAATGCGTAAAAGAGAAGCAATTGAAGCAAAACCTATATAGGATAACGCAAAATGCGTAGAAGAGGAGCAATTATGGATATACAATCCTTACTGCCTTATATCGGTGGGGCGATCGTTATTATTTTGCTTCTTCTGATCGTAACAATAGGCTATGTTAAGGCACCGCCTGACACAGCCTATATCATTTCCGGTTTGAGGAAGAAAATTATCGTGGGAAAGGCAAGTATCAAGATTCCGTTTCTGGAGCGTCTGGATAAGCTGAGTCTGAAGCTGATTCCAATTGATGTTAAAACAAGCAGTATGGTACCTACCGCTGATTATATCAATATTCAGGTAGATGCCGCAGTAAATGTTAAGGTTGGCAGTGACAGCAATAAGCTGGAGCTTGCAGCACAGAACTTCCTGAATCAGAACAGTGACTACATGGCACGCGTTGCCCGTGAGGTTCTGGAGGGAAATATGCGTGAAATCGTTGGACGTATGCGTCTGGAGGAAATGGTGAGTGACCGTCAGAAATTCGCTGAGCTGGTAAAAGAAAATGCGATGCCGGATTTAGCGGCCATGGGTCTGAATATCGTCAGCTTCAATGTTCAGAATTTCACAGATGCAAACGGGGTTATTGACGATCTGGGTATTGATAATATTTCACAGATCAAGAAGAAAGCCGCAATCGCAAAGGCGGAAGCCGATCGTCAGGCAAACGATGCCAGAGTTGCGGCAGAGCGTGAAATTGCAATCAAGAACAATGATTTGAGTATCCAGAAGGCAGAGCTGAAAAAGGTTGCCGATGTGAAGCAGGCGACAGCAGATGCGGCTTATGAAATTGAAAAGGAAAATCAGAGAAAAACGATTGAGGTCACCTCGGCGGATGCCAATATTGCGAAGCAGGAACGGGAAGTTCTTCTGAAGTCAAAAGAGGCAGAGGTTAAGGAAAAGGCACTGGAGGCAGAGGTCAAGAAACAGGCGGAGGCTGAAAAATTCGCAGTACAGCAGAAAGCAGATGCAGAGCTGTATACGCGTCAGAAGGAAGCAGAAGCAAAGAAGTTCGAAATTCAGCAGGAAGCGGAAGCACAGCGCGCAAAAGCGGATGCGGACCGATACAGCCGTGAACGGGAAGCACAGGGTATTCAGCTGGTTGGTGAAGCGGAGGCGGAAGCATTCGCGCAAAGGGTATTGCCGAGGCAGAGGCAATGGATAAAAAAGCAGAGGCATACCAGAAATATACCGGAGCTGCCGTGGCGGAAATGCTGATCAAGGTTCTTCCGGATGTGGCAGGTAAGATTGCAGAGCCGTTAACACAGATTGATAAGATCACCGTTATCGGTTCCGGAAATGATTCCAGCAGCATTGATTCTGTGGCCGGAAATGTTCCCGGTGTCATGACGAAGCTGTTTGAATCCATGAAGGAAACGACCGGTATTGATCTTGGTGAAATCGTCAGAGCGAATACATATGATGCCAAGGTCACAAGAAATGTGAATTTCTCCGGAATCCCAGCCAGTGATAACGATACAAATGTTGTGGTACAGGCAGTGGACAGCGTAAGGAAGCAGGATGAAAAAAAGCCTGAAAAACCGGTAAAGCCGGTAGAGGAAAAACCGGTTGAAAAGAAAGCGGACAATGATAAAATGTCCTGGGAAAAATAAAAGAAGAAAGCGAGAACGTGTATGAGTGATAAGTATAGAGAAGCCGGAGTCGATCTGGAAGCCGGATATGAATCCGTTCGTCTGATTAAGAGTCATGTCGCTAGAACAAAGGTAAGGGGAGCAATTGATTCCATCGGTGCCTTTGGCGGTATGTTTGATCTTTCCGTATTAAACATGAAGGAACCGGTTCTGGTAAGCGGAACCGATGGTGTTGGTACAAAGCTGCTTGTGGCATTTGAAATGGATAAGCATGACACAGTTGGTATTGATGCTGTGGCAATGTGCGTCAATGATGTTCTGGTACAGGGGGCAGCACCAATCTTCTTCCTGGATTATCTGGCAGTAGGCAAAAATGAACCGAAGAAAATCGAACAGCTGGTAAAGGGTGTAGCGGATGGCTGTGTGCAGGCAGAGTGTGCCCTGATCGGCGGGGAAACTGCCGAAATGCCGGATATGTATGATGTGAAGCATTATGATATTGCCGGCTTCTGTGTGGGTGCCGTGGATAAATGCAATCTGCTGGACGGACAGAAAATCGAGGAAGGCAATGTACTGATCGGTCTTCCAAGTACCGGCGTACATTCCAATGGATTCTCTTTGATCCGCAAGGTATTGTTAAAGGATGCCAAGCTGGATCTGCATAAGGAGTATGAAGAAATCGGAAATCAGAAGCTGGGAGATGTGCTGTTAACTCCGACGAAGATCTATGTCAAGGCAATCAAGCATCTGCTAGGCAAGGTTGATATCAAGGGAATGAGTCACATCACCGGAGGCGGCTTCTATGAAAATGTGCCTAGAATGCTGAAGGAAAGACAGGGTGTTACCATTGATACAACAGCTTATCCTCACAAGCCTATCTTTGATATGATTGCGAAATATGGAAATATTCCGATGGATGAAATGTGCAATGTATTCAACATGGGTATCGGCTTTATGATGGCTGTCGATAAAAAAGACGTGGACACCGTACAGAGCCTGTTGAAGGAAATTCATGAGGAATCCTATGTCATCGGTGAAGTTACAAATAGTGGAAGCGTGGATGTAAAATGGTAAATATTGCGATTTTTGCGAGCGGAAACGGCTCCAATTTCGAGAATATTATTCAGGAAATAAACAACGGACATGTAAACAATGCAGTCTGCAAGGTTCTGATTATCGATAAGGAGCATGCCTATGCGAAAGAGCGTGCTGAAAAGCTGCATATACCCTGTGTATACGTAAATCCGAAGGCATATGCAGGCAAGGAGCCTTACGAACAGAAAATTCTGAGTATATTGAAGGAGCATCAGGTGGAGCTGATTGTTCTTGCCGGATATATGCGTTTTATCGGTAAGGTCCTGCTGGAAAGCTTTCCAAGACGCATCATCAATCTGCATCCGGCATATCTTCCCAATTTCCCGGGAGCCCACAGTATTCAGGATGCGTATGAGGCAAAGGTCGATTTCACAGGGGTTACCGTTCATTTTGTAGATGAAGGTGTGGATACGGGCGAAATCATCCATCAGGAAAAGATTACGATCGATTCCACCTGGTCACTGGAAACCCTGGAAGAGCATGTGCATGCCCTGGAGTATGACATGTTTCCAAAAGTAATAAAGCATGTATGTAAAATGATAGAAAGCGAGGAAGCATAATGAAGCGAGCATTAGTCAGTGTTTCTGATAAAACAAATCTGGTTCCGTTTGTATCTAGTCTGGTAGAGCTGGGATATGAAATCATCTCTACCGGTGGTACAAAAAAAGCGCTGGAAGCTGCAGGTATCAAGACAATCGGAATTTCCGAGGTAACGGATTTTCCGGAAATCATGGATGGGCGTGTAAAAACACTGCATCCAAAGGTTCACGGGGCATTGCTTTGTGTGAGGGATAACCCTGATCATGTACGACAGATTGAAGAGCTGGGAATCCAGTATATCGATCTGGTATGTGTGAATCTGTATCCATTCAAGGAAACCGTGCAGAAGCCGGGTGTCAGTCATGAGGAAATCATTGAGAATATCGATATCGGCGGTCCAAGCATGCTGCGCAGTGCTTCAAAAAATTATAAGTTTATTCCGGTTCTCTGTGATCCGTCAGATTATGATGCTGTAGTAAAGGAGCTGCGTGAAAACGGGGAAACTTCTCTTACAACAAGAGAATACCTTGCAGCGAAGGTATTCCGTCATACCGCAAGCTATGACACGATGATTGCAAGCTATCTGACAGAAAGAACAGGCGAGAAATATCCGGAGAAGTTTACCATCACCTTTGACAAGGTACAGGAGCTTCGCTACGGAGAAAACCCGCATCAGAGTGCTGCTTTCTATAAGGGAATGAATCCACAGTATTCTCTGGCAAATGCAAAGCAGCTCCATGGCAAGGAGCTTTCCTATAATAATATACAGGACGGAAATGCAGCGATTGAAATTTTGAAGGACTTTGAAGGGCAGCCGGCAGTTGTCGGCTTGAAGCATATGAATCCTTGCGGTGTCGGTATTGGAAAAACGATTGAGGAAGCATGGGATAAGGCGTATGAGGCCGATCCGGTTTCTATCTTCGGTGGTATTGTTGCCTTCAATGAACCGATTCATGCGTCAGTGGCAGAAAAGCTGTCTAAAATCTTCCTTGAAATTATTATCGCACCTGCATTTGATGAAGATGCATTTGAAATTTTGTCCAAGAAGAAGAATATCCGTCTGATGCAGCTGGATACCTCATTGGAGGTAAATGCCAAATACAAGGTTACCAATGTAAATGACGGTCTGCTTGTGCAGGATATTGATGATCATAAAATTACAGCAGAGGATCTTCGCTGTGTGACAAACCGCAAACCAACGGAGGAAGAGCTGGAACAGCTGTTGTTCGCATGGAAGGTGGTTAAGCATGTCAAATCCAATGCCATTGTTCTTGTAAAGGACAATATGACGATTGGTGTCGGTGCCGGTCAGATGAACCGTGTCGGTGCTGCGAAGATTGCCATTGAACAGGCAGGAGAAAAAGCAAAAGGCTCAATCATGAGCTCCGATGCGTTCTTCCCGATGCCGGATACCGTTGAGGAGGCTGTAAAAGCAGGCGTTACTGCTATCATTCAGCCTGGTGGTTCCATTAAGGATCAGCTATCCATTGACGTATGCAATGAGCATGGAATTGCGATGGTTTATACAGGAGTACGACACTTTAAGCATTAATTTATAAAAAGAGGCTTAGCAAAACAGATTCTTTCCACGTACAGAAAAAAGAATTCAACAGCCGTATGCTATAAACGGATTGAATTCTTAGCTTCTATAAGAGTGTATGAATTTGTGATGCAGCTTCTTTTTTTCTGCCCGCAGCTTTTGACTCTGTGAGATATCTGTATTTCACAATTTTCAAAAGACTGTGATCCATGGTTTTAAAGGTTTTATGAATGAGATAGGCAGAAACTGACAATATGCAACAAGCGGCTGGATGAAAGAATAATAACGTGGTCTGGTCTGTGGATAAGGGGGGATTTAATGTGCTTATCGTGAGAATACATAACAGTGATAAGAAAATTTCTCCACCAAGGCAGATCAGTATTTTATAGGTGCCTGCCTGTTTCAGAAAAAACTTTTTATAACTATGATATGATAAAAGCAGGAACAGGAGCAGCGCTGCAGGATAGCTGTCAATAATGATCAGGACATCAAATACAAATGCAGCAATCCATGCTGCATAGGGGATTGCGAATATTTTACCTTGCACAGACAGACCTCCTCATATATTTATTTCTTTACAGCTGGTCGATAAGGATCCAGCAGAGCTCGTAAATCCTTACCACTTTCATTTAGTTCATCCATTGTGATATCTTCTTTGATCATTCCATCATCTAGGACAACACAGCGGTCAATCACAGCTTCAATCTCTTCTATGTTATGCGTGGAAATCAAAATGATGACATCTTCTTTCACCTGCTCGATCAATTGTCTGACAGTATCCTCCTTGGCATAGATATCCAGTGTGGTAAACGGTTCATCCAGAATAATGAGCTTTGCGTTCATTGCAAATCCGGCACTGATTTCCACCTTTAGCTGCTGACCCTTGGAAAGCGTGCGTATAGTATCGGTTTTGCTTACCTCAAATTGCTCGAGTAATTCAAAATAGCGTTCTTTGGAGAAAGCAGGATAATACAGAGATAGAAAATCTCCGTATTCCTTTGAAGACATATAGGGGAAATAACTGCCATCCTCTGTAATGAAGGCAACCTTGTCAAACTGCTCCTCTACGGATTTATCATTCCATGTAATGATTCCATCATCCAGAGGCAGAAGGTTTAGAATACCTTTCAGCAATGTAGTCTTACCGCTGCCGTTTCTTCCCAGAATGCCTGTAATCTCACCTTCTTGAAATTCAATAGTGGTATTGCGCAGACCCCGGTTATTGGAGTACAGCTTTTTTACGTTTTCCAGCTTCAGCATTTGTAACCTCCCGACTGTTTATAATCACAGCATTTTTTAAGTTGTATGATAAATATTGCACTGTACAATAAGGAAATAAACAGCATGAGTAGATATGATTTCCATGAGGTATAGCTCAGATACATCAACAGCAGATAGCTCGGATACAGCCAACCACTCATGCAGGATATTTCTGATCGGCACGCATATATCACAGAGGTGCCGCCTGTAACAACAGATATATAAAAACTGAT
>OIQW01000226.1_pt1 | contig 12317 bp, 9 predicted proteins | sample 1586091 | NCBI WGS metagenome assembly OIQW01 (sample SAMN02675046, study PRJEB24791) | human gut metagenome, SKBSTL021 | isolation source: stool | host: Homo sapiens | place: USA
GGTGTACCAACTGTTAAGACACCAAGTGATATTGTTCAACAGTATGAAAGCTACATTAACGGTAAGCGTTATAATAGCCCACAAGTTAAGTCTGATTGTGCAGAAGGAATTGCCCTGAATGGTGGAGACCCTGCCAAGGGATTAATGGCAGCAGGGTGGACAAGTACTGATGGCGGTAAAACCTGGACTCCAATATTGAAGACCAACTACCAAGCAACTGATCAAGATAAGGCTGAGAAAGTCGATCCAAGAAACATGACTGCTGCTCAGCAAACCGAGATTACAAAGTTTGCTGCCCAGATTGTTAATAGTTTCCGTGATAGTTTCCAATCGACGGCTGCTGGTGCCGCTCACAGTTACGGCAAGGTTAAGGTTTCACCTTACGCCACTGAACTTGGTAACCAAGTAATTGACGGTGCTTATAACAATAGTGGTTGGAATAAGAGTAATAACGCAACTGGTTCACCACATAATGAAAATGGGATGGTTGCCGCTGCTAATAAGGCGGGTCTAAACACTGGCTTTGTGGGTGAAAACCTTTCAACCGGGTTATTACTTGATCCTGCTTCACTTCACCGGAACCTTACACAAAGCATGTCAATGGCTGACGTTAAGCAGAGTATCTATGCTGGAATTCTAGCAATGATCTACCAAGATGTTGAAAATTCAGCTGCTGCTCCCCTTTACTATGGATTCGGTGGTCACACAGAAGCATTCCTTAACGATCCAAAGGGAATGAACGGTATTTCCTATGATGATAACGGTAATCAGTACATGACCGTTACTATTGATAAAGATGGTTGGGTTCACTACAACTTCTTTGATGATGGTCGCGCTAGTCAAGCAGTAAAGAATAAGCTTGCTCAAGGGGCAATAACTCCTGAAAATGCTAGTGCTGCACAAATCAACAATGCTCACAACGATTACCTTCAAAAGGAAGGCGTAGTTACCACAGCTCAAAATGCCGCAACTGCTGCCCAAAACGGGGTAACAACAGCACAAGCTAATGTTGCTACCGCCCAAACTGCAGTTAATAATGCTACTGCTGCTCAACAAAAGGCTGCTAACGAGACTCTTAACCAGAAGGCTGTTATGGCAAATGCCCAAGCAGCAGTTAACTCAGCAAATGAAAATATTAATAATTTGCAAGCTAAGTTAGCTAAGGTTCAAGCAGACTTGAATGCTATTAACGGAAGTGTTCAAGATAAGGCGCGTCAATTAGCCCAAGCTCAAACGAACCTAGCTGCTGCTCAACAGAAGTTAAGTGCTTCAAAGAATGTTCAAGCTAGCCGGGACGCTGCTGTTAACGAAGCCAACGCTAAGTTGAACCAGTTACAACAGAACGTTCAAGCAAAGCAAAACGACTTGCAACAAGCTCAAAGCGAACTTCAAAATAAGAAGAATGAGTATTCTCAATTGAATAGTCAAATTCGGTTGGCTAAGGTCTTTGGTACATCCCTTGCCGCTGTTTCACCACAAAGCAACTACGAGAAGGCAATTAGTGATGCTAAGAAGGCAGTTGCTAGTGCTCAACAAAAGTTAAGCGATGATACGCAAGTTTACAAGGCAAGTCAGGCAAAGCTTCAAGAATTAACTGCAACGGTTAGTCAACTTCAGACAATCTATGAAGCAGCTCTTTCAAATGCTAAGAAGTCTGATGCGGTTCAAAATGATGCAGCCGTTAAGAAAGCTAAGACTGCTCTAGCTGCTGCTCAGTTGAAGGTTCAAGTTGAAACTGGTAAATTAACGCGACTTAAAGGAACCTTGGATAAGGATCAGACAACCCTTGATGTTGCTAATGGTGACTTAACTAAGGCTCAAGAAAAGCTAAATAGTCTTCAAGACGAATTGAAGCGGGCTCAGATTACTCTTGATGGTTTGAGTCACCCATACATTCCTTCAACTCCTGTTGCTGAAGAAACAACTTCTGAAGGCGAAACTGCTACGAGTTCAAACGCTACTAGTGATGCTAATTCTTCAACTTCTGAAGCTGCTAATGACGCTTCACAAAATGAAACTCAAGAAGCAAACGTCACGACTGAAGCTAATTACGAAGAAAATGATCAACAGGTTCTTACTAGCAAGGTTCAAAACCCAGGCAGCTTGAACCGGGCCTCTGAAGAAGCATCTGTGAAGAGTGAAATTGCTGCTCAGATTGCAGCACGGAATGCTCACGCTGCTAACGACAACATGATGGCTGGCTTTGATGATCCGTACGACAATTACTACGACCTTCAACAAGAAGCTGCAAGTATTCCATCTGCTCCGCTTGAAGGGTATACTCGTCAGCTTGGTGGTGGAAAGATTAACGCTAAGCTTGAAGCTGCTATTAAGAGTGGTCAAATCAAGTTGCCTTCAAGCAACACTAAGTCTGAAGCAAAGAAGCAACCAAAAGTTAACAAGGATAGTCTTACAGCCATGACGGTTGTTGCTGCAGGAGCTGCTCTTGCTACTGGAGCTTCATTGAATAAGAAGCGGAAGAACAAGGTTGCTAAGAAGCTAGAAGACAATGAATAGTTAAAATCTGAGTTAAATTACTCAAGGTAAAAAAGAGTGAAGCTGAGAATTAAGTTTCTCGGTCTCACTCTTTTATAGTTTTATGATAAGTTATTAGGGAAGATAAATGAAGATTGAGGAATACGATGACAGAAAAAGCAACGATAAAAAATGCAATTTTAAATGGGTTATACGATCAAAATTATCAGGGCCACCAGCAATTTACGCCAAGATTGATCGGAAATGAGGATGGCACAATTTGGGAAACGCTTCGTTATGAATTAATGAATTGTAAGTCATTTACTTGGGCAGTGGCGTTTATTACCAGTGATATGTTAACACCGCTTAAAGTTGTCTTGGCTGATCTGGCTCGTCAAGGGATTGAAGGGACGCTCATTACTAGTGATTACCTTGGCTTCAATTCTCCACAGATGTTTGCGGAATTGCTTAAGATTCCTAATTTAAAGGTCATGGTTACTACAGTTTCCGGCTTTCACACTAAGGGGTACTTTTTCACTCATGATGAATATTCAACAGCGTTAATCGGAAGTGCAAATTTTACCCGAGCAGCCTTGCTCCAAAATCATGAAACAATGCTGAAAGTAACCTCAAGCCAAAATTCAACCTTATTTTCACAGGTTACCGCTGGGATAGGTCACCTTCAAAATGAAAGTCACCCGTTAACCAAAGAGTGGATTGCAAATTATGCTAAAAGTTGGCAGCCACCAAAAACGAGTAATGGTTCAAGCCAAAGTAATCGGAAAATTATCCCAAATCAAATGCAACGGGCAGCCCTTGTAGAGCTTCAGGGCCTAATCGATCGGGGTGCGCACCGGGGATTAGTAGTTTCGGCAACGGGAACTGGCAAAACCTACTTAGGAGCATTTGCCGTCAAGGAGAACCGGCCACAAAAATTTCTCTATGTTGTTCATCGGGAACAAGTTGCGCGAAAAGCAATGCAGAGTTTTCAGCGGGTCATTGGTGGTTCGCAGGAAGACTTTGGCCTCATAAGCAGTCAACACCATGACTTTTCACCACGGTACCTTTTTGCAACGGTTCAAACATTAAGCCAGAAAAAGGTTTTTGAGGGACTCTCTCCTCAAATGTTTGACTTTATTTTAGTGGATGAAGCACACCGGGCAGCAGCTCCTAGTTATCGACGGTTAATGGATCATTTTAAGCCAAAGTTCTGGTTGGGGATGACGGCAACTCCAGACCGGATGGATGACCAGGATGTTTATGGGATCTTTGACTACCATATTGCTTATGAGATTCGTCTTCGGGATGCTTTGAATAATGACATGCTAGTTCCATTTCACTATGTGGGGGTTCAGGATTATGAAGCTAATGGTGAAGTGATTGATGAAACGACTAATCTAAAACGGTTAGTAGCTAGTGAACGGGTAAAGTATGTTTTAAGACAGTTAGAATACTATGGCTATTGTGGGCGGCAACCGCGAGGACTGGTCTTTTGCAGTCGGCAAGCAGAAGCACGTGAATTAGCGAAACAATTCACTGCTTTAGGACATCCGGCAATTGCATTAACAAACCAAGATAGTAATTATCAACGCCAAGGAGCTGTAAAGCGACTGGAAAATGGTGAACTTGAATACCTGATTACCGTTGACCTCTTTAACGAGGGAGTTGATATTCCGTCATTAAATCAAATTGTGATGCTGCGAAATACTGAATCACGGATTGTTTTCCTTCAACAACTAGGACGTGGATTACGGAAATACCCAGGGAAAGACTTTGTTACTGTGATTGATTTTATCGGTAATTATAAGCACAATTACATGATTCCGTTAGCGCTAAACGATGATTCGAGCCGGGATCAGGATCAAGCGCGGCGTGAAGTCTACCTTCCGCAGAATATTGGTGTTTCCACGATTAACTTTTCACGTGTTGCCAGTGAGCGCATTCTAACCTCGTTGGAAAAGACGAAGCTTGATTCAATGGTAGAACTTCATCGAGCTTACCGTGAGTTAGAACAGCGATTGGGGCGAGCACCGCTATTAATAGACTTTCTTCAATCCGGTTCAGTGTCCCCCGTTGTTTTTGCCCGAAATAAGCTTCTTGATAATTACGGAAGCTTTTTGGTTAAAATGGGTGAAAAGGTAAAACTAAATCGGTACGAAAACCAAGTCTTAACCTTTATTACGAAGGAACTCTTAAATGGAAAACGAGCACACGAATTAATTCTTCTTTCACTATTGAAGGATCAAGACGTCACTAAGGAGCAGTTAATTAATGCTTTAGAGCAAAATAGCTGCTATGTTAATGCGGCAGTTTTGCGTTCCCTAACAGATGTTCTTAGTTTACGGTTCTTTGATGTAAAAGCCGGAAAGCAAACGAAGAAGCAACAGTATGGTGATCAGTCAATCATTACGCTTAACCAGGGAAATTACCGGTTGAATTTCCAAATTAAGGATTCGCTAAAACGGAATTCAAATTTTCAGTGACTCTTTGTTGATGTACTTGAAACTGGGCTAGCGTTAAGCAAAAAATATGATCAACGTCAGCAATTTACCCTTTACCAGCAATATGATCGGAAGGACGTTTGTCGGCTATTAAACTGGCCATTAGACGTTAGTGCTCCGATGTATGGCTATCGAGTTGCTGAAAGCGAATGCCCAATTTTCATCACGTATCACAAGAAATCGCCAAAGCAACGGAATGCAATATATGATAACCAGCTTCAGGATGGTCAATCATTACGCTGGTATACTCGGTCACCGCGTCATCTATCATCTGCTGAGGTACAGCGTTTGCTTGCAGGAGTTGATGAGGGTCAACAACGCGAGAAGCTGCATCTTTTTGTTAAGCGGAGCGATGCCGTAGGAAAGCAATTTTACTACTTAGGAACTGCTAAGATTGATCCGTCTTCAGTGAGGGAAGAATTGCTTGGTGAAAAGAAAAAAGCGGCGGTGGGGATGAACCTTATTTTAGAACATCCGCTACCTACCACGATGGCAAAAACATTATTTGAATGACGATTTTGTAGTTTAAAACGACAAAGAGACCGAGATAACTCTCGATCCCTCAAAGTAAGTAAGATAGGTAGTTATCGCTACCTGTTTTTAAGTTTATCATAATTGCTTTAATAAGCAAATTATTATTAGACAATCCTAACTAAAATGTTAAACAATCACATATTTAAAAGCGATTTCATCATGAGAATGCCAATGCTAGTCAAGCAAAGCCGTTTGGATTAAAATATAAGAAGTTACGAATAAAAAGGTGATTAAGATGAAAACAGTAAAAATCGGGAACACAAATTGGCAGGTATCGAATATTGCATTAGGAACGATGCGGATGGGAAATTTGGCGGTTTCTAAAGTAGTTGATGCTTTACAAGCCGCTCATGAAGCTGGAATTAACTTTATCGATTCAGCAGATATTTATGGTAATGATCCAGAATTAGGAAGAGGCTCGTCAGAAATCCATTTTGGTGAGGCCCTGGCCCAGAGTGGCTTGACCCAAGCAGACTTCTTTATTCAGTCTAAAGTGGGACTGTTTGCAAATGCAGATAATCAAATTATCCGATATGATTCATCCAAATCTCATATTCTTAAGGCTGTAGACGGCATCCTCAGCCGGATGAAGGTGGATTACTTAGATTCCCTACTAATTCACCGTCCTGACCCGCTAATGGACCCTAGCGAGGTTGCTGAGGCGTTTGACGAGCTTCAGGCTGCAGGGAAGGTTCGTCATTTTGGCGTCTCTAATTTTAATCCTCAACAAATAGCCCTACTGCAATCGGCAACAGACCAACGGCTATTGATTGATCAGCTTCAATTCGGCTTGAAGCACACGGGGATGATTGACTTTGGCCTGCACACAAATATGACGGATGATGGGTCGGTTAACCATGACGGTGGGCTTCTTGATTACCTACGATTGAATAAAATGACTATCCAGACATGGTCGCCATTTCAGTACGGGACTTTTGCGGGAACGTTTATTAACAATGAGGAATTTCCAAAATTAAATGCTGAATTAGCTAAATTAGCTGATAAGTATGGTGTTAGCAAGAATGCCATTGCGGTAGCTTGGATTTTGAAACACCCAGCCAATATGCAGGTCCTAATTGGGACAATGAATCCGCAACATATTCAAGATAGTGCAGCAGGAAGCGATATTACACTAACTAACCAAGAGTGGTATGACTTATACCTTGCCGCAGGAAATACTTTGCCATAAAAGACTCATGAAAAACTACCAAACCTTTTATCAACGAATTACTAAGCCATTTGTTCAGCATCCCTGGCTAATTCGCAGTCTTCGCTGGTTAAATGGGGCAATTGTGGTAGGAATGTACGTTTCGTATATTTTATTATTGCTTTGGGTTGCCCTTTTTGCAGGTGGCATCAATGAGCTTCTTCCGTTAGTGCTCATTCCGGGAGTTGGTTTCGTTCTTCTATCGTTAATTCGGCATCACCTTAATTACCCGCGGCCATATGAGGAATGGCCGATTAAACCACTGATTCCGCGAAAAGGCAGTGGAGATTCTTTACCTAGTCGGCACGTGTTTTCAGCAACCGTAATCGCAATGAGTGTGATGAGTGTTTCACGAGTGTTAGGGTTAATCTTATTAGCTCTTGCGGTGATCTTAGCCATGGTCCGCGTGATTGGTGGAATTCATTATCCCCGAGATGTTATTGCCGGCTTTTTCTGTGGCTTGGCGTGTGGTATAGTGCTAGTAATTTAAAGTTAATAACAAAAAATGAGGCAATGAACCAACTCGTGATTCTTTGCCTCATTTTCTTAATAATGAAACGTTATGAATAATTGCTTTATGCCCGGTTATTCATTATGTGGGCGCTTGTCGCAATAATCAGCCCTACAAAACTTACAGCAGCGATAACATTACTCATAATAGACATCATATTGAACAACTCCTTTTAACATAATTGTTTTTCTTCTAACGGGATTCAACAACCCCTCCACAAAGTATATTAACATGTTTTGAAGCCCGTGATGATAATAATTAGATAAGCTTTTGCTAAGCAAATTTCTTAAAAAATAGTGGAATTTATTAACAAATTCTTAGTATTTGTTAGCGCTTACATGATGACCCTCTAATTTAGCGTGATCAGCTTAATTTTTTTAATTTAAGATTGGAAAAGCTATCGTCCAAAAAGAATAAATGTTAAATTTAATTATTGATAACTAAATGGGCGGGTGAGAAAATGTCAAAACAAATGAAAGGAATTCTCCTTGCAGCTGGTGGCGCTTCGTTATGGGGTGGATCGGGAGCTGCAGCACAATACTTATTTGAACAAACGGGCATTAGTACTTCATGGTTGGTGGCAGTGCGGTTACTCTTGGCGGGAATTGTCTTAACAACGGTTAGTTTACTTAAGACGCCCCAGCAAGTCCGTCAAATAGTTGGCAATCGTCGTCATTTAGTTTCGTTAATTAGTTTTGCTCTCTTGGGGATGCTTAACTCACAACTGACGTATTTTTTGGCAGTGAAATATAGTAATGCGCCAACAGCAACTGTAATTCAATACCTTCAACCAGTGATTATCATTATTTGGCTAGCCGTTGCTCAGCGACAGTGGCCACGACGAATTGATTGCATTTCAATTATTATTGCGTTAATTGGGACTTTCTTGTTAGTTACTGGGGGGCATCTTGGAACGTTAGCGTTGACGCCAGCCGCAATTTTCTGGGGCCTTTGGTGTGCCGTTGCCGCTGCGCTATACACTTTATTACCACGACCATTACTTACAAAGTTTGATGCGTTAGCGGTTTGCGGACTGGCAATGCTTTTGAGCGGGATCGGAATGCTGCCAGAAATTATCATTCATCGTTTACCAACATTGAGCCTGATGGGGTGGCTCTTAGTTGCCTATATTGTTGTTTTTGGAACAATGTTTTCCTACACGATGTTCTTACAGAGTATGCGTTATATTAGCCCGGCCGTTACGGGAATTCTTAGTGCTTTTGAGCCACTTGTTGCGACATTTTTAGCAGTAACATTACTCGGAACAAGATTGACAGGGGCCGCAATTCTTGGTTCGTTATTAATCTTGTTAACTACTTTGCTCCAATCGATTCCATCAAATTACTATCAGAGAATTTTATTTCTTACTGGTAAGCATAAAGCAAGAACTAAATAGTCAAAAATGGACCTGGGCATTCAACTTTGGTGTGTCCCAGTTTAATCGCTGGAACCACATAGTGAATGTTGAGGTCCAATTTTATTATTATCTTAGGATGTCGATTAGGTTTTTATTAGCGGCTTGTCGAGCGGGAAGAATCCCGAAAATTAATCCAACCGCTGCTGATGTTCCGAATGCGAGGAAGAAAGCATTCATCGAAATATGGGCATGAATATGGATCCCCTGACCGCCAATTGCATTTGATAACAATGGTGCCAATAAATGTGCTAATCCTGCTCCGCCAAGGAAACCAAGTAATCCTCCCGTCACTGTTAAAATCACTGCTTCAACTAGGAATTGCATCATAATATTAAACGGTGTTGCACCAACCGCCAAACGAATCCCAATTTCTTGGGTTCGCTCCGAAACAGAAATGTACATCATGTTCATTACCCCGATTCCGGCGATAAACAGTGAGATAGCAGCGATAAAGCTAATGAAGGTAGTGATAATCCTCATTTGTGAGGAGAATTGCTTCAGGGCCTTTTCCATATCAATGTATTCATAGGTCCCTTGATTTCTCGCTGGACCGTTTTTCTTTAAATACTTAGCGACCTTACGTGAGATGCTGCTAGCATTGACTCCTTGGCTAAAAGTCAGTTTTAGAGTATTTCCCTGAGTAGCTCCTTCACCGTGATAATATAGTGAATCTGGGACTAAGAAATCGGCGCCATATGGGTTTTGATTACCATCACTTGTATATTGTCCCTGCGCTTTATATATTCCGATTACGTTATAGGTGACATCATTAACTGTTACCGTTGTTCCCAGAGCGTTTTGGGCTGTACCGTATTGTTTTTTGGCAACCTTATCACTCATTAAAGCACTTGCTTGGCCTACCGCTAAATTATTCTTGGTGAAATTTTTTCCGGCAATCAAGCGAATTTGGTGACTCGGCTTCTTCAAAAGACTGACGCTAGTATTTTTAGTGGTATCACCAATCTGCGCTTGTGCTGAGAGATTATCGGTTTCACGCTCAATTTTGATATTGTTAATTTCGCCGCCAAATTGAGTTTTAATGTTATCTACTTCATTTTGGGTAAAGCCATAGGTGTTGGAAGTAATGTTGTCGGGATTAAAGGCAATTTCGGTTGTTTGCTGTCCTTGCTTAGCATTATTACCGAATTTGTCGTACATCGTCTGGGTAATCCCATCCCCAATTCCCAGGATTGCGATCACAGCAGCGATTCCAATCATAATTCCGATAATCGTCAGAAAACTCCGCTTTTTATTTGCTCTTAACGATTGGATCGCTGTTTTAAATAACTCAATTACCTGCACGCTGGTTTTCCTCCTTACTATCACTGATTACCCGGCCATCAATGATTTTAATTACCCGCTCACACTGTTCAGCAACGTGGGGATCGTGAGTAACCATAATGATGGTCGTGCCCTCTTGCTGATTAAGGGATTTAAATAAGTTCATGATTTCTTGACTTGTTTCGCTATCAAGGGCACCGGTCGGCTCGTCGGCAATCAAGAATTTGGGATGCGTTGAAATTGCCCGGGCGATCGAGACCCGTTGTTGCTGACCACCAGACATATTTTTCGGTAATTGTTCTTCATAGCCTGCTAGGCCTACTTGTTTAAGAACTTCAGAAACTCGGCCATTAATTTCTTTTCGGGATTTTCCCGCATATAGCAACGGTAATGCGACATTATCCGCAACCGTTGATTCCCGTAATAACTTAAAATTCTGAAAAACAAAGCCAACATTCTGGTTCCGTAAACTGGAGAATTGCTTCCGGGTGTAATCATGGATAGGGTGATCCTGGTAAAAGTAGGTTCCCTCAAAATCATCATCTAAGAAACCGATAATGTTAATGAGCGTTGATTTACCTGATCCGGATTCACCAATAATGGCGACTAATTCGCCTTGGTCGATTTCGATATTAATATCATGCAAAACATGGAACTGTTGGCTGCCTTGATGATAATACTTATTAATATTCTTTAGAGTGATCATTTTAATCAACCTTTGTATTATTTTTCAACTTGCTATTAGGGTTGATAACGATTTTATCGCCCTCATTAATCCCATCCGTAACAACGTAGGAGCTGTTAACAGCGTGACCGCTAATTTCGGTTTTACGAGCTTTTCCATCGGCATCAACAACAAATACTTTTCCGTTACGGACAGCCTTTTTAGGAATTAAAATGCCATCCTGTTTAATTGATGCCTTAGCGGTTTGCCCGGCCATGAACTGATTTGCGTTAACGCTTGCAGTCACCTTATAGCGAGTATTGTTGCCGGTACCTTTTGTTGGGATTGTGGCTAGGTGATTAACTTGAGTATTAGCTACGTGATTTGTTGCTAGTGCCTTAACCCTTAAATCAGTGCTTTGATGTAATTTATCATAGTCATATTCAGAAACTTGACCGACAATTGGAGGTTGTCTGAATAGAGGGTTACTACCGGGGCATCTTCCTTAGATTGATCAATGGACACATACCCGGAATATGGCGCCACAAGAGTTTGGTTAACTTTTCCTGAAATATTCTTTAATTGTTGCTGCATTGAACTACCAGTGGTTTGGTCATCTGAAAAAGCACTTTGAGACTGATCTAGTTGGTTTTGCAAATTAGCAACTTGACTCTGTAAATCATCATTATGCATCGTTAGGATTGCTTGTCCTTGAACTACGTGATCACCATTTTTAACGTTAAGACTTTGAAGTTTCCCAGAAGGTACGGTTAGTATTTGGGTTTCTACCGGTTCGATTTTCCCGGTAAGGTTAAAACTAGGTTGAGAAGTAACCCTCATTGTTGAAAATGTAGATTGCGACTTATCCTTTTTTGTGTTTGAGTGTTGGATTCCGATAATGATTAGAATCAGGATTACGAGAATACTAATAATCATTATCAGCCGTCGTCGCTTGGTTGCTAATAATTTTCGCCATCGTGATTGCTTTTGGCTGGTTCGTTTCGCAGTCATTTAAGAATTCCTCCCAATTTTAGGTTAATTAGTTATGTAACTAAGTGTATAAGGTGGAAAATTAAATTGCAAGGAAAACTTAGAATTACAATTAAGAAGAAATTTAACCAGCAAAAACATAAATAAGAGTAAAATCTTAAATTTTTTGTTTAAATTTGTGTAGAAAACGCTTACAATGTTAACTGTGATTAAATTTCACTTAGTTGTTTACCTATTTTACTTTTTGTAAGGGAGTGTTTCATTTGTTTAAGTTTTTGAAACCGTCTCCGGATGCAACCAACCTTGTGCCAAAAGATAAAATTCCTAGTGTTTATCGGCGCAAGCAGACGGGGGTTATTTTAGCAACCTGTTTTACTTACCTGGCTTACTACATTATTCGGTTGATTTTTACAACTGAACAGAAGCCGGTAATGAAGGAATACGGCTTTAACATTGGTCAAATTGGGCTGATTCTTTCAACATTTGGGATTGGTTATGGTGTTGCTAAGCTATTTATGGGTGGCTTATCTGATAAATCAAATACGCGGGTCTTCCTCGCATTTGGCCTTTATCTTTCTTGTATTTTCAATGCTTTCTTGGCATTTACTAAGAACTTTTACCTGATCCTATTCTTAATGCTCCTCATTTCCATTACCCAAGCCATGGGAGCACCTGCTTGTCAGCGGGAAATTTCGTTATGGTTTGCTAAAAAGCACCGGGGAGTTGTCTTCGCTGTC
>OIQW01000234.1_pt1 | contig 12141 bp, 7 predicted proteins | sample 1586091 | NCBI WGS metagenome assembly OIQW01 (sample SAMN02675046, study PRJEB24791) | human gut metagenome, SKBSTL021 | isolation source: stool | host: Homo sapiens | place: USA
CCGCGCGTCAAGTCAATCCATCGTTCAGCGTGCTATCCGGATTTGACGAGTATTATGCCGTCAATCGGATCAGCGGAGGCAATGGCGTATTGTGCGGCCTAACTAATGTGGAACCGGAAACGTTCGTGAAACTTCACCGCGCATGGCAGGAACACGATTACGCGACCGCGGTCGAAGCCGCCAGGCGCATCTCCTACTTAATGCGCCTGTACGACTCCGCCGACTTGTTCATCAGCGCCATCAAGGGCGCAGTCAAGGCGAAGGGGCTGCCCATTAGCACATCCATCTACGAGCCGGCGACCCAGCTGACGGATGAACAGTACCGCAACATCCAAAGCATTCTGGATAACTGACAACTTTCAAGGTTGATAAGGGAGGAATCATCATGCTAAAAGGAATTCCATCAATCATTCAACCGTCACTGCTTAAAATCCTCAGCGAGATGGGGCACGGTGACACCATCGTCATCGCCGACGCACATTTCCCGGCGGAATCCGTCGGAAGGAACTCACACGTAATCAGATATGACGGACAGTTCATCGAACCACTCATGGATGCCATACTGCAACTCATCCCCCTTGACCAGTATGTGGAAAAACCCGTGACCGTGATGGACAAGGTGCAGGGAGACGCCGTCGAAACCCCGATCTGGGAGAAATACGAGCAGATGGTCGAATCCCATGACAAACGAGGCTCATCAGCCATCGAAAGACTCGACCGATTCGCCTTCTACAAGGCCGCAAGCAACGCCTATTGCATTGTAGCCACAGGAGAACAATCCCAATACGCGAATGTAATCGTAAAAAAAGGCGTCATTCACTGACATGCGACGAAAGGAAAGACGATGAGCAATTCGATGAATACCAACATTGATCTTGAATATCTCGCCAACGTGCGCCCCTCATCGCGGCAACTCGCCTGGCAGCGCATGGAGATGTATGCTTTCGTGCATTTCGGCATGAACACCATGACGGATCGAGAATGGGGACTCGGCCACGAAGATCCAGCCCGATTCAACCCATCGAATGTTGATGTAGACCAGTGGATGAGCGCATTGGAGGCGGGCGGCATGACGGGTGTCATCCTCACCTGCAAACACCATGATGGCTTCTGTCTGTGGCCATCCAAACTGACCGCGCACACTATCGCTGCTTCTCCTTGGCGAAACGGGGAAGGAGACCTTGTCCGAGATGTCAGCGAAGCCGCAAGAAGACACGGGATGAAATTCGGCGTGTACCTGTCACCGTGGGACCGTACCGAAGCCACATATGGCAGAGGCAAGGCGTATGACGATTTCTACGTCGGTCAACTCACTGAACTGCTTACCCGATACGGCCCAATTTTCTCCGTCTGGCTGGATGGAGCCAACGGTGAGGGCGAGAATGGAAAAACCCAATATTACGATTGGAATCGTTACTATAACGTCATACGCTCGCTACAACCCGACGCGGTAATCTCTGTGTGCGGACCGGATGTGCGTTGGGCGGGAAACGAAGCCGGACATGTACGCGAAAATGAGTGGAGTGTGGTTCCCACACGACTGCGCTCAGCGGAACTTACCATGGAGAACTCCCAACAGGAGGATGACGCCTCTTTTGCACTGGCAGTACGTTCACAGAATGATGATCTTGGCAGCCGTGCCGCCGTCGCCAAGTATGGGGATGCGCTTTCTTGGTACCCGGCGGAAGTCGACACCTCCATACGGCCTGGCTGGTTCTATCACCAGTACGAGGATGACAAAGTCAAAAACGCCGACCAGCTTTTCAAACTCTGGCTTTCCGCGGTTGGAGGCAATTCGTCGCTCCTGCTCAATGTTCCCCCATCGCCCGAAGGACGTTTCGCGGAGCCGGATGTGCAGGCGCTTGAGGGACTCGGACGACGCATCAAAGCGTTCCGCAATGCGTTATCCGAATCTCTGTTCGACGTGAGCGCAACAAGTTCCATAGAACATGTTTCCCACCTCATCGACGAACGTAACGACACATATTGGCAACCTTCCGAAAACGACGCGGCTCCGGCCATCATGCTCAATTTCCCCGAGCTGACGGAGATCAACACTATCGTGATTGAGGAAGCCATTGAATGGGGACAGCGGATTGAGCATCTACAAGTTGCGGGAATACTACCGGACGGGACCGAGCAACCCCTTGCCCAGGCCGGTACAGTGGGATATCGGAGAATCCTTCGATTCAGGGACACTGAGGTATCGGCCATAACGATTTATCTGGATGGCGCAAGGATGCGACCGATGATCAGTCGCGTGGCCGCCGCGCGCATAAAGGAGCTGTCATGAAGCTTGTATTCCATGGAACCTCATCACACTGGGAGGAGGGCATCCCGCTCGGCAACGGCCGAATGGGAGCGGTTCTGTGCTCCGAACCCGAAACGGACGTGCTATATCTCAATGATGACACGTTATGGTCCGGCTATCCGCATGAGGAGACCGCGGCACTGACACCGAAGATCGTCACGGCCGCCAGACAGGCAGTGTTCCGCGACGACTACGCGGCTGCGACGCGAATCATCGGGGAAACCACCCTGCAGGAAAGGGACGAGCAGATGTTCGAACCGTTCGGAACGGCTCGAATCCATTATTCGGCCCCTTCGGGCAAACGTAACGGCATAATACGACGTCTGGATCTCGCTAGGGCCATCGCCTCCGAGACATTCCGGATAAGTCAGGCGGCCGTCTCAGTCGAATCATGGTGCAGCAAACCCGACGATACGTTGATCTACAGAATGACGTCGAGCGAGGCCATCAATGTGAGCATCGACGTATCCGGCAAATTCCTCAGACAATCCAAAACATCTTTGCAGTCCGGCTCCGATGTACGAAAAGCAACCCTCATCGTCATGGGACGGATGCCCGGCCTTAACATCGGCCTGCTACCCCACCCTTCCGACAATCCCTGGGAAGATGAACTGAACGGGACCGGAATGGCGTACGCCGGCGCTCTCTCTGTCACCGTCGAAGATGGCGACATCCAAGCGAGCAGCAATGTCCTGCACTGTTCGAACGTTACCGGACTGCTGTTGCGTTTCCGCAGCATGAGCGGATTCCGCGGAAGCAACGAACAGCCCGAACGCGATATGACGGTCATCGCTAATCATCTTGAGAAGTCCCTCACCGAATGGCAGTCTGATTCACAAACGTTGCTTGACCGCCATATCGCTGACTACCGGCAGTACTTCGATAGGGTCTCCGTACATCTCGGTCCCGCACACGAAGATGACGTAGAGGTGCCGTTCACTGAAATCCTGCGTTCGGGAATGGGGAATGCGCCACACCGCTTGGAAAAGCTATCGGAAGCGATGTTCGACTTCGGACGGTATCTGCTGATCTCCTCGTCCAGGCCGCACACTCAACCGGCCAATCTACAGGGCCTATGGAACCATAAGGACTTCCCAAACTGGTATGGCGCGTATACGACGAACATTAATGTCGAGATGAACTACTGGATGACCGGCCCCTGCGCATTACAGGAGCTTATCGAACCACTTGTTACCATGAATGAGGAACTTTTGGACCTTGGCCATGAAGTGGCTGAGCATGTTCTAGGGTGCCGCGGATCCGCCGTCTTCCACAATGTGGATATTTGGCGCAGAGCGCTACCAGCGAACGGAAATCCAATGTGGTCATTCTGGCCATTCGGACAAGCATGGATGTGCCGCAACCTGTTCGACGAGTACCTGTTCAATCAAGATAGCTCGTATCTGGCCCGCATCTGGCCGATCATGAAGGAAAGTGCCCGATTTTGCATGGATTTCCTGTCGGACACGGAACATGGGCTTGCCCCCTCTCCCGCTACTTCTCCAGAAAACTACTTCCTGGTCAACGACAAGCCAGCCTCTGTCGCCCGAAGCAGCGAGAACGCCACGGCCATCGTGCGTAATCTGCTCAATGACCTTATTCGAGCATCACAGGATGTGGAAGCCCTCGGCGAAAAGGACAGGAATCTGGTTCAAGAAGCGAAACATATCTGCGCGCAGCTGGCTGAACCGCAGATAGGTACGGATGGCAGAATCCTCGAGTGGAACGATGAATTCGTCGAAGCCGATCCCCATCATCGTCACCTATCGCACCTGTACGAGCTATATCCAGGGGTAGGCATCACATCGAAGACCCCACGTTTGGAGAAGGCCGCGAGGAAATCCCTTGAAATACGTGGCGACGACGGTTCTGGCTGGAGCATCGTCTGGCGCATGATCATGTGGGCCCGCCTGAGGGACGCGGAACATGCCGAACGCATCATCGGCATGTTCCTACGCCCTGTCGACACTGATGCCGAAACCGATCTGCTTGGCGGAGGCGTGTACGACAGCGGCCTATGCGCGCACCCTCCATTCCAGATCGACGGCAATCTCGGCTTTCCGGCAGCATTGTCGGAAATGCTTCTGCAAAGCCATGACGGATTGATTCGGCTTCTTCCTGCGCTGCCGGAAGATTGGAGGGAAGGCAGTTTCCGAGGTCTCCGCGCAAGAGGCGGAATACTAGTGAACGCGTCATGGACTGCAGAGACGTTGGCATATTCGCTACGCTGCTCGAAACCGATGGAGATCACTCTGATCGCCGAGGGAACCAACATGGCACATGTCAAATTATCTCCCGATGCACCATTTGAGGGTGTCATCCATCGATAGGATCCGATGGCACCCCGAATCGAAAAAGCTGGCCATATTCCCTGTCATTGAGAAACATGGCCAGCATCATTTTTTCGGAAAGAAAAACCACCCCACGATACACGTATTGCATGACACAACATGATAAAATTGTTACTAAACACGTTTAGTCATCAGATTGCAAGGAGGTAGGTTTCCATGGCTACGATCAGGGAGATCGCGGAAAAGACGGGCTTCTCCCAAGCGACCGTATCGAGAGTGCTCAGCGACGACCCGACATTCTCGGTGAAGGAAACCACCCGGCAGAAGATTCTGAGTGCCAGCTTGGAAATGGGCTACGAGAGCGTGCCCCAATACCAGCGCATCACCATACCCCAGCGCATCGCCATACTGAACAACGTCATTCCGGACAAGGGATTGCAGGACGCATACTTCGACGAGCTCAGATCGTCGTTGTACAGGCACGCCAAGGACGAACGCATGAGCGTGACCGAATACCACGAGGTGAGCGATCTGATCGACGAGCGGACCAAGTACGCGGGCTTCATCTCGATTGGTCCCGCCCCGTTCGAAGGGGACCTGCTGCGTCGGCTGCATGCGGCTCTCCCCCATGGCGTGTTCATCGACATCAATCCGGCACCGAACCTGTTCGATTCCGTCCAGCCGGATCTGGAACAGACCATCCTGGACGCGCTGGACGCACTGATGGATGCCGGGAACCGCCGTATCGGCTTCATCGGCGGGTTCGGCAACATCATGGGAGACCATGAATACCCCGAGGATCCGCGCGCATTCGCGTTCCGCAGTTGGGCCGTCCGGCTCGGTCTTGATATCGACGGCCTTGTCCTGGACGAGGGGCCATTCACCATGGAGAACGGCCGCATGCTGGGAGAAAGGCTCGCAAGCGAGCATGCCAACGATCTTCCCGACGCTCTAATCGTTGCGGCCGATCCACTCGCAGTAGGGGTCCTACAGGCGTTCTCCGCAGCCGGGATCCTTGTTCCGCGGGACATTCGGTTGATCAGCATCAACAACCAGGAAATCGCGAAATACACGTCACCGGCGCTTTCCTCGTACGATATCGACAAGGATGAGCTGGCCAAGGCGGCCGTGTTCATGCTTTCGGAGGCGTTGTCGACGACGCACGTCGCAAACCGGCATATGAGGATTTCGACCAAACTAGTCGTCAGGGACAGCTTCGTGCCGTCCAAGCACTGACATGGCGCAATGATGGGAAAGGCCGTGGATTCCCACTCCGGGGAATCCACGGCCTTTCGCTTCCTGATATGAAGAAGGGGCATGGTGGCTGGAAACATGCGAAATGACGTCATGCCCCTTCAAGACACCGCCGTAGGCATGCACCAGCGCCTTGTGGCGGTGTCTTTCCCGACATCGCGCGAAGGAGATGCGCGGCGTCGGGAAAGAGTTGGTCCGGCCCGTCGCGGACGGACCGCCGTCAGATCAGTTCGAGATCAACGTCGAGGCTGATCGGCCGGTCGGCGGGGATCTGATATTGCGGGTGTACCGGCGACATCCAGGAATCGTCGCCGCCAACGCCCATCTGGGCGGCGAGCACGCGCAGGAACATATGCTTCGGCACGGGCAGCTCGTCCTGATGCTGCGCCTCCTCGAGCATGAAGCTCGAATACGGCTGCAGACTCATCGCGAACGGGTCCGCCCCGGCTGCGCGGCTCACGCGCAGGCCATGGCCATGCTCGTCGGTGATCTCCGCCCAACGTACCTCTTCATGATTGCCGGTCTCCTGCGGCATGAGGTACGGCGCGTGGTCGGCGAACGCGTCGGTGCTCCAGATGCCCAGCTTGGCGTGCTTGCGATCCCGGTACGTCTCCTCCGGACCGACACCGAAGAAACGCAGCCTGGAGTATTCGACCGGCAGCGCCCATTCGATGCCGAAGGCCGGCATGGTCGGCAGTTCGCCTTCTTCGCCCGGATAGTCGACGCGCAGGTTCACACGGCCGGTGGTGTCGGCGGTGTAGACAACCGTCACCCGGGTGCGTTGCGGGGTGGCCAGCTCGTACACGTAGGTCGCCTTCAACGTATCGTCGTCGACCTGTTCGATCTCGTTGCCCACGCAACGGGCGTAACGGCCGGCGCCCAGCCACTGGACGCGTTCGAAGCCGTGGCCGGCGCCGCGGTCGTTGTCGGTGAGCGCGCGGAACGTGGTGATCGCCGGACGGCGAAGCACGAATTCACGGCCGTCGAAGGCGTAGGAGACCATGCCGCCCTGGGTGCGGGAGAACAGCATTTCGCGACCGGAACCCTGCACGCCGGCGTTCCAACGGCCGACGGTCACGACGCCGTCGATGGGCTTCTTGGCTTCCGCCATCGGTCTCATACCGTCGATGACGGCCTGTCCGAACGACAGCTCGTAGCCCGCCGGAGCCCAATCGGTCGGCTCGGCGAGACGTTGCGAAACCTCAAGCACCAGCTCCTTGGCCTCCGCGCGATACTGGTCTACAGGCCAGTCGATTGCGAAGGATGCTGTCTCGTTCGCGGGGACATCGAAACGGCGGTCGGACTGCCATACCGGTTCGCCATCGGCCAGCACGCGCAACGCGAACACGTAGCCACCGGTCGAAGTGAACAGGTTGTCGTTCCTGACGACCACGCCGCTCTCGGTTACGTCCAGGTGCACGTTGGCGTACAGCTGCTTGACTTCCTGCGCTTTCGGCGTGGGACGGCGGTCGGCGAACACCAGGCCGTTACCGGAGAACTCGTAGTCGCTCGGCCTGTCGCCGAAGTCACCGCCGTAGCACAGACGCTCGGTGCCGTCCGACTGCCTGGCGAGAATCGCCTGATCGATGAAGTCCCAGATGAATCCGCCCTGATAGTGCGGGTAGCGTTCGAGTGCGGTGTATTCGTCCATGTTGCCCACGGAGTTGCCCATCGCGTGCATGTATTCGCACGACAGGTACGGTTTCTTCGGATCGTTCTTCAAATATTCCTCAACCGCGTCGGCATGCACGTACATGTAGGTTTCGATGTCGCTCACGTCATCGTAGTCACGATTGTGGGTCACGCCTTCGTAGTGCACCGGACGGTTCGGATCGATGTCGTGCGCGTGCCGGTACATGGCGCGGAACACGTCTCCCGCGTACGATTCGTTGCCCAGCGACCAGATCAGGACGCTCGGATGGTTGTAGTCACGGCGCATCATGCTGTTGACGCGGTCCACGCAGGCGCCTTCCCACTGCGGTTTGCTGCCCGGAACGGCGGTCTCCTCGGTCAGCACATCGCCCGGCAGGCACCAGCTGCCGTGGGTCTCGAGATTGGTCTCGTCAATCAGGTAGATGCCGTATTCGTCGCACAATTCGTACCAATAATCCTGGTTCGGATAGTGCGATGTGCGGATGGCGTTGATGTTGTGCCGCTTGCAGAACATCACGTCGTCGATCATGTCCTGCTTGGTGATGGCGCGACCTCGTTTGGCGTCGAATTCATGGCGGTCGGCGCCCTTGAAGACGATGCGTCTGCCGTTGATGGTCATGATGCCGTCTTCGATGCGGAAACGACGGAAGCCGATTCTCTGCACTGCCACTTCGGCGATGTTGCCGGCATGGTCGATGATGATGACATCAAGCTCGTAGAGAGCCGGATTCTCGGCGCTCCACGGAGTGACGTCCTGCAAGGAGCCGGAGGAAATCGAGGTCCGTCCGTCGACGCAGTGGGCGGTCTCCCAGACCACGTCGCCATCGGCGTCCTTCAGGGTCGCGGAGATGGTGGCCGCGTCGGCGGCGTTGCGCACAGACAGAACGGCGTCGAAGGAGGCCGTACCGGTCTTGGCGTCGTAGTCCGTCTCGATCTGCATGCTGTCGATGTGCACGTGCGGCTGTGCGGCGAGTTCCACGGAACGGAACAGGCCGTGCAGCCGCCAGAAGTCCTGGTCCTCCAGCCAGGAGGCGCTTGAATACTCATAGCAGGCCACCGCCACGACGTTCTCTCCGTCGTGCAACAGGTCGGTGACGTCGAATTCGTTCGGCGTGAACCCGTCCTCGCCATAGCCGGCGAACAGGCCGTTGACCCACACGTAGATTGCGGTCGCCATGCCATGGAACACGATGGAGACTGTGCCGCCTGCGGCCTTGGTGCCGGCCAGTCGGTCGGAGACCGTGAATTTCCTGCGGTAGAGCGCCACATGGTTGCTTTCCGGCACGTTCGGTTCGAGCGGGTTCTCATGGCCGTCCCATGGGTACTGGATGTTCACGTACTTGTGGTTCATCAGACCAGCCGTCTGCAGGTGTCCCGGAACCTGGATGCGTTCGAATGCGGAGTCGTCGAAGTTTTCGGCCACAAACGGCTCCTCATGGAAGTCGATGTCGGAGGCCTGCACCACCTCCACCCGCCATTCGCCGTTGAGGCTCTGCCTGAGATCCGAACGTTCATCGCCCTGCGGCATGTGCGCGTAATAGCGATGTTCCGAATGTGCCGGCACGCGGTTGACCGCGAAGACGGTGGGGTCGGTGAGCCAAGCTTCCGAGGCGTTCTCCACGCGGGTCTCTTCTGTCATGATTCCTGCTTTCCTTTGAACATTACGTCGTTGTCAATGTATCCAAGAGCGCTAAACTCTTTTACTTGGATAATAAACCATTATTACTCATAATGCAAATCATGTTTTAGCTTTATCTTACTGACAATATTCAAACAATTGCATGTCAGGACAGTTTCCCTTTTCCGTCATATCACATCAGTCGTAACCCACTTGCGACACGCCGCGAAAGACAAACGTTACTAATGTTTTTTACTTTTTTCCGTAAACATCGTATACTCTAGTCTCGAGGTCAATGGGTGATCTTCACTCCGACTCTTCTAAGGAGAAAAGCAATGAGCAATGCAACCACCACAGCGGACGGTGAGGTCCGTCGCGGAAAGCTCGGCCAACGCATCGCATACGCATGCGGCAACCTCGGCCAGTCCGCCTTCTACAACGCGCTCAGCACATACTTCATCGTGTATGTGACCAGCTGCCTGTTTTCCGATGTCGACAAGGCCGTTGCGGCTAAACTCATCGGCATCATCACCAGCCTCGTCGTGATCATCCGCATCGCGGAGATCTTCATCGATCCGCTGTTGGGCAATATCGTCGACAACACCACCACCAAGTGGGGCCGTTTCCGTCCATGGCAATTCATCGGAGGCCTAGTTTCGTCCGTGCTGCTTGTCGTGATCTTCTCCGGCATGTTCGGCCTGGTCAACGTGAACCAGACTTGGTTCATCGTGCTGTTCGTCATCACGTTCATCGTGCTCGACGTGTTCTACTCGCTGCGCGACATCTCATACTGGGGCATGATCCCGGCACTGTCCTCCGACTCGCACGAGCGCTCCACCTATACCGCGCTCGGCTCTTTCACCGGCTCCATCGGCTACAACGGCATCACCGTCGTCGTGATTCCGATCGTCACCTATTTCAGCTGGATGTTCACCGGCTCCCACACGGAAAACCAAAGCGGCTGGACTTCCTTCGGCATCATCGTGGCGCTGCTCGGCATCCTGACCGCGTGGACCGTCGCGTTCGGCACCAAGGAGAGCCAGAGCACCTTGCGCTCCAAGGCCCAAGACAACGGCGGCCCTCTCGAGGCGTTCAAGGCCCTATTCCAGAACGATCAGCTGCTGTGGGTCGCCCTGAGCTACCTGCTGTACGCCATCGCCAATGTGGCCACCACCGGCGTGCTGATCTTCCTGTTCAAGTTCGTGCTCGACAATCAGGCGGCCTACTCGGTCACCGGCATCATCGCACTGGTCGCCGGCCTGATCATGGCCCCGCTGTATCCGATTCTGAACAAGCGCATTCCACGCCGCTGTCTGTACATCGGCGGCATGACCTCCATGATCATCGGTTACATCCTGCTTGGCATCTTCGCCGATAACATGATTATGGTGTTCGTCGCGCTCGTCCTCTTCTACGTGCCGGGCACGCTCATTCAGATGACCGCCATCCTGTCCCTGACCGACTCCATCGAATACGGCCAGCTGAAGAACGGTAAGCGCAACGAGGCCGTGACCCTGTCCGTGCGCCCGATGCTCGACAAGATTGCAGGTGCCTGCTCCAACGGCATCGTTGGCTTCGTGGCTGTGGCCGCCGGCATGATCGGCAACGCCACTGCCGCCGATATGACCGCCTCCAACATCCATACCTTCCAGATCTGCGCCTTCTATGTGCCGCTGGCCGTGATTGTGCTGAGCCTGCTCGTCTTTCTTTTCAAGGTGAAGATCAGCGAAAAGATGCACGATGACATCGTCAGGCAGCTCGAATCGCAGCTCGCGCAGGGGGAGCTGTCTGAGTCCTGATCGCAACCGGTATGCGATTCGTGGGTTGAGGGAGCCGCATGGTGGACGCCGTGCGGCTCTTTCCGTATGCAACGTTCATACGGCGTGCTAGGCTGAACTGCTGAAACGTATAGCAGTGATCCGTTATCAGCGGGGAGCTTCCGGAAGAACGGCGGCGATTGCAGAGGGCGTAAGTCCGCACAGTGCAATCGCAAGCTTAGTAGAACCGGCGGGATCGGCCCGAACAGCCGAACGCAAGCGGTCGCAATCGCACTGTGCAGTATGCAGGGGATGGCGGCAAGCGAGGTGGTACCGCGGTGGCGGACGTGCGGCAATCGTGCGTAAGTCGTCGTCCTCGTAGGTAGTTAAGAAGAACAGGAAACCTGCCAAACGAGGAGCATACGGTGAGCGAAACCACCAATCATGTGTATCCGAAGGCTGCTGCCGGTGAGCAGAGCGCCAACGTCGCGCCGAACCCCAGCTTCCCGAAGCTGGAGGAGTCCGTGCTTGACTATTGGGAGAAGGACGATACCTTCGCCAAGTCCGTCGAGCGTCGTCCATCCGGAGATCACAGCCAGAATGAATTCGTTTTCTTCGACGGTCCGCCGTTCGCCAATGGTCTGCCGCATTATGGCCATCTGCTGACCGGCTATGCCAAGGATGTGATTCCGCGCTACCAGACCATGAAGGGCCGCAAGGTCAACCGCGTGTTCGGCTGGGATACGCACGGTCTGCCGGCTGAGCTCGAGGCGCAGAAGGAACTGGGCATCGACTCCGTCGACCAGATCAAGGAAATCGGCATCGACAAGTTCAACGACGCCTGCCGTGCCTCCGTGCTCAAGTACACCAATGAGTGGAAGGACTACGTGCACCGTCAGGCGCGCTGGGTCGATTTCGAGCATGGCTACAAGACCCTGAATATTCCGTACATGGAATCCGTGATGTGGGCCTTCAAGCAGCTGTATGACAAGGGCTTGGCCTATCAGGGCTACCGTGTGCTGCCGTATTGCCCGAAGGATCAGACGCCGCTTTCCGCACACGAGCTGCGTATGGATGCCGACGTGTACCAGGACCGTCAGGACACCACCGTGTCTGTGGCCGTGAAGCTGCGCGACGAGGAAGACGCCTACGCCGTATTCTGGACCACCACCCCGTGGACCGTTCCGACCAACTTCGCCATCGTGGTCGGCGCCGACATCGACTATGTAGATCGGAAGAGCACACGTCTGAACTCCA
>OIQW01000247.1_pt1 | contig 11737 bp, 9 predicted proteins | sample 1586091 | NCBI WGS metagenome assembly OIQW01 (sample SAMN02675046, study PRJEB24791) | human gut metagenome, SKBSTL021 | isolation source: stool | host: Homo sapiens | place: USA
ACGCTCTTCCGATCTCACAAGTATGCAGGAATGGACCGTTTTGCCTGCCGTAAGGCACTGGTTGCCGATTTTGAAAAGGATGGTGTTGTGGATCATATCGAACAGCACATGCATCAGGTTGGACATTCGGAAAGAACCGGTGTCATTGTGGAGCCTTATCTTTCCAAGCAGTGGTTTGTCCGTATGGAGCCGCTGGCTGAAGAGGTATTAAAAAATCAGGAAATCGAAGAACAGAAAATTCACTTCTATCCGCAGCGCTTTGAAAAGACCTTCCATCAGTGGCTGGAAAATATCGAGGATTGGTGTATCTCCCGTCAGCTGTGGTGGGGACACCGCATTCCTGCCTGGTATCATAAGGAAACCGGTGAAATCTATGTAGGGATGGAGGATCCGCAGGATTTGGAAAACTGGATTCAGGATGAGGATGTTCTGGATACCTGGTTCTCCAGTGCACTGTGGCCGTTCTCCACGCTGGGCTGGCCGAAGGAGACGGATGATTTGAACCGTTACTTCCCGAATGACGTGCTTGTGACCGGCTATGATATCATTTTCTTCTGGGTTGCCCGTATGGCTTTCCAGACACGCTACTGCATGAAAAACCGTCCGTTTAAGGATGTATTGATTCACGGTCTGGTACGGGATGCGCAGGGACGTAAGATGAGTAAGTCGCTGGGCAACGGTATTGATCCGATGGATGTGATTGCGGATCACGGTGTCGATGCACTGCGCTTCTTTTTGACAACGAATTCCACACCAGGACAGGATTTGCGCTACATCGATGAAAAGGTCGAGGCAAGTGCGAACTTTATCAATAAAATATGGAATGCGAGCCGCTTTGTCCTCATGCAGATTCCAGAGGATATGGAGGTTTCCGACATTGATTTGAGCAATGCCTCCATGATCGACAAATGGATTTTGAAGCGCTTCAATGAGGTGCTGGAAAACGTGACGGCGAATATGGAAAAATATGAGTATGCGCTGGTTGGAAATGAATTGTACAGCTTTATCTGGGATGATTTCTGCAGCTGGTATATCGAGCTGAGCAAGGCAGGTCTTTCCAGCGATGATGAAACACTGCGCAGGGCAACACAGTCCACGCTGGTAACGGTGCTGAGCGGTATCGTACGTATGCTACATCCGTTCATGCCGTTTGTGACAGAGGAAATCTATCTGGCAATTCCGCATACTCAGGAAAGCATCAATCTGGAGGCCTGGCCATGTGCAGTGGATGCGGCGATGAGCGAAGAGGAAATGACAGCGATTCGTCAGCTGATTACAATGATCGAGGCAGTGCGCAGTCTGAAGGTGGATTACAACCTGAAGCCGAGCATGGACATCGAGGTCATCATACGGGACGAAAACGGTAAGAATATGCCAAGTGTTTCCTATATCAATGCCATCCTGCAGAAGATGTGTCATGCGACATGGATCGATGAGGACAGCGCTGTGGAAATGGCAGTGCGTCCGATTCTGAACGGTACGCTGAATGTTCCACTGGCCGCAATCATCAATGTGGAAGAGGAAATCGAAAAGCTGAGCAAGGAAATCAAACGTCTGCAGCAGGAAATCAAACGTGGAGAGGGCATGCTGAGCAATCCGAATTTCGTAAACAAGGCTCCCGAAGCAAAGGTCAACGCAGAGCGTGAAAAGCTGGAGGGTTACCGCTCCCAGTATGCGATCGTTGAAAAACAGCTGGAGGAAATGAAGAAGAAAGCATAGCTTTTCTATAAACGGGCATCTGCATATTATGATTCGTAAAAAAGCAGATGCCTTTTTCACATTTCTTACGGTACGTAAAGTCTTGCCGAGCGCTTGTTCCGCGCAAGGCTATTCCCTGTACCTTTCCAATGCATAAAAAAACCGGCAAATTTTGAAGTGCCGGTTTTTACTGTGACCTTATATCGAAATGGACAGTCGCTTTTCCCTTACCAGAATATGAAGTGCATGCAGAACATCCGAATCGTACAGCTGCTGCTCCTGTTCCATGATAGACAGAGCCTGTTCATAGCTGACGGGATTGTTGTAGGAGCGTTTACTCGTAATGGCATCAAACACATCCGCAACCGCAATGATGCGTGCATCCATCCGGATTGCATCTGCGTGCAGACCGCGGGGATATCCGCTTCCATCCATTCGTTCATGGTGCTGCAGGGCTATCTCTGCAATTATTTCTCCATGTGATTCCATCAGCAGCTGCCAGGAAGCCTGGGGATGCAGCTTGATAATGGAAAATTCCTCAGGAGTTAATCGTCCCGGCTTTTGCAGAATTTCAATTGGTGTATAATATTTACCAAGATCATGGAAGGTTGCAGCTGCGCCCAGTGTCAGAATATCATAGCCCGGATCCAGCTGCAATGCAATGGACATGGAAAGACTGCTGACCCGTCGGCTGTGTCCAATCGTATAGATATCCTTCAGTTCGACCTCCCGCAGCTTTTCAAAGCAGGCGTTGGTCGCATTCACCTTTTGATAGGAGCCGCTCGTACTGAACAGCATCAGACGGCAGGGTGTTTTGGAAATTCCGTGAATAGCAGTTGCTTCATAGCTAAACAGTGCGCTGTCATCCTTTTTTAAGGAAAAGACTTCACTGCTGGATTGAAACTGCATTTCTCCCTCCAGCATGTATAATACAAATACTGCATCCCGTTCGTTTTCCTCCCATGTGATACCAATATGGGTATCGCTGCGAATATTATACAGTCCGGTCTGCAGTTGCTGTACGGCATGGATTTCTTCAGCATTCTGGGGACCCTGCTCCCAGAAGCTTTGGTTATGCTTGATTTCTACTGTCATAATGTGCCCTCTTCCGTGTTTAGTAAAAGTATAGCATAAATTTATAAAAGTTAGTATTTTTGTCCGAAATACCTGTAGAAAATAATATTGCATCCCATACGCGGAAATATGGAATTCCATTACTATTACATTGCATAATCGTGGCTACTGAGTGTGTACGTAAATAAAGAAAAACAGAATATACATCAGATCATAACGATCACTTCGTATATGCCACAGAGATACCGATAAATGCACAGCTGATGCCCTATCTGCGCTGGAGATGTTTAAGCCTGATATTCAGCCAGCATGCCGGTAGGCTTCTCATCGCTTTCGCAAATAGCTTTTTGCCGGAACAGAAGGTGTTCATCCGATCAGGAATCATCCAAAGACCCCGGCAGGTCAAAGGTTCACTTATGAAGCATGCAATCCCGACACAATGGCTTTGTTGCTTCGGACGCTCCTTGACTCCCATAAAGGTCATCAAACTGGTATCTATCATTCGCCTTTGGTTATGAAACAATTCTGTGTCTCACTGCGGATTACGGATTGTCAACATTTGAATGTAGGGAGATGAAATACTCTTTGCTGATTTACATTTGTTACATTTTTACTTATTGCTATTACTATGCATGGGTTGATTGGAAGGGGAGCATCATAATATGGTACGGTGATAGAGAAATGCACAGTCTTTTGAAATAAAAATGAGAGAGAATGTAAAAATATGAAAGAATGTGGTTGACGAAATTGCAAAAAGGGTGTAACCTATGAAACATAGAAGTTGTGATTAGGGAGGATTCGTATATGAATATCGAAATTATAGAAGCATCACAGAAAAGAGAAAAACCGGACTGGAGCAGTGATCTGGGCTTTGGTAAAATCTTTACCGACCATATGTTTACCATGGATTGGACAGCAGAGCAGGGCTGGTGCAATGCCAAGATCGAGCCGTATGCGCCGATCTGCATGGATCCTGCAAGTCTGGTTCTGCATTATGCACAGGAAACCTTTGAGGGGCTGAAGGCCTATAAGACAAAGGATGGCCGGGTGCTGCTGTTTCGCCCGGAAATGAATGCGCGCCGCTTCGCTAATTCCAACCGTCGTCTGTGTATGCCGGAAATGGATGAGGAGATGTTTGTAGAGGCGGTAGCTGCGGTTGTAAATTATGAAAAGGACTGGATTCCGACTGCCGAGGGTACCTCACTTTATATCCGCCCGTTTATGTTTGCGACGGAAGCTGCGGTTGGGGTACATCCAAGCAATGCCTACAAATTCATGATTCTGCTTTCTCCGGTTGGAGCATATTATCCGGAGGGTGTGAATCCTGTGAAAATCTATGTAGAGGATGAATATGTGCGGGCTACCAAGGGAGGCACCGGATTTACAAAGTGCGGCGGCAACTATGCGGCCAGCATTGCTGCGCAGGTCAAGGCGGAAAAGCTGGGGTATACCCAGGTGCTCTGGCTGGACGGTGTGGAGCGAAAGTATGTCGAGGAAGTCGGAACGATGAACGTCATGTTCAAAATTGATAATAAAATCGTTACGGCACCCTGTGATGGAACAGTATTGCCGGGTGTTACCAGAGATTCCATTCTGCAGCTGTTAACCTCCTGGGGCTATGAGGTGGAGGAACGCCATCTCGCTATTGATGAGCTGATGCAGGCGGGTAAGGAGGGCCGTCTGGAGGAAGCGTTTGGTACCGGAACTGCAGCGGTTATTTCTCCTGTCGGAGAGCTGAATTTCAAAGGGGAAATCACGGTGATCAATGATTTCAAGACCGGAGAGCTGACACAGAAGCTGTACGATACACTGACCGGTATCCAGTGGGGCGATGTTGCGGATACCTATGGCTGGACACGGGAAGTAAAATAATCATACCAGGAATCATCCCAACGGTTGATTCCTTTTTTTGCGCCTTCTTATACAATAGGGATGTCCAAGGATGGACGAGGAGGAGCTTATGAAGGAAGTATTGCGTATACATGCAGTCACTGGTCTATATGATGCAGTATGGTGAGGATAAGAAGCTGCGGCGTATGAAGTGGATACTGCTGTCTCTGGTATCCTTTTCCTCTTATCTGGGTGGTATGATTGCATTTACCATGCTGTCTGTGATTCTGCCGGCCTTTATGATGCTTGCCGTGTGCCGGCTGTTTGGTGCTCAAATCGGCTTTTCCCTGCCGGTTTATGCCGGTCTGCTGTTTGTTTTAGCTTTGTTTGTGATAGCCTTCGCCCTGTTTTTGAATACGCTGTTTGCACAGAAGGTTACAGCCAATATGCTGGGAAGTGCACTTGCTGTTTTGGCATCCATTATCTCGGGTGGCTTTTATGAGGTGGCTCATGGAGGAGGAATTCTGGATACCATTGCATCCATGCTGCTGACCAAGGCTGTTTTACAGCTGAGTGAATCACTGGAGGCAGGGCTGACAGCACAGGCCGTGGTGCATCTGGGTTTTGTTTTGCTGTGGGCAAGTGCCTTGTTTATTGCGACACTCCTTGTGCAGTGGATGCATAAAACAGCCGCAGATTGATTCTTTAATGACATTGAGACTTAACCTTTTATTTTCCTGTAATTCAATTGAATTACAGGCCACATGTGAAAAAATCACAAAAGCACTATACTTATGTGGCCTTTTATATAAACACATACAATATTGTTATTTGCATTGACAAATAGGTATATTAAATATAATAATCTATTTGATAAGATATATTCGATACTCATAACTCGGTGGAGGTGAAAGAAAAATTATAATGTTAATGATATATTATCTTGATGGAGGGAAAATATGAAAAAAATTCTATCAGTTGTATTCTGTTCATTATTAGCATTCTCAATGAATAGTTTTACAGGGGCAAAAGCTGAAGAAAACGACATGTTGTATTACAAAACTATTAAATCAGAAGTTGCTGATACATATGCAAAGGAAACAGTTTATGATTTTTTGATTGCTGAAAACACAAATTAAGCCAATCTTAAATGAGAATATAACTATGGGACAGGGTATTTATGTTCAGGAGACGAGCAATGATAGCATCCCAACTTATTATTATCCTATTTATATTGATAATAAGTTAACTTATGTTTATAGAATTTTTCGATGATGGAACAGGAAATTATACAGGTATTTTTAGTGAAAATTTTGTAGATGATTTAACTAAATATGCTGGAAATACCCCTGAAGATGCTCCTATTATATCTTTAGACCCACAAAATAACCAGGAGTTATTTATAAGTGATAATGGAACAACGATTGTAAACAGTAAAACTGGAAGTGTAGAAGCATTTCGAACAAAAGCAGAATTTAGAAGTGCTTCTGCTTTCAAGCCAGTTGATATTTCAGACAAAATTAGCTTTTTCGTCAAACCACAAACTAGAGCTACAAGTTATAATTATATGCTAAATATAAATATTCTTGAAACGCAGGGAAGTACAAACTGGTATTTTGCTTATGTTACTGCTACAGCCTTGCGCTATAAGGATAAGAATGTGCGAGCCTCAACAATAACTAATTATTTTAATTTCGGCACACAGACAGCCTTATCAGTTGACAATGCGAAGAAGTATCGTAAAACAAAGGGTGTTACATATGATGGAAGGTACTCAGGCTCTATTATGAATTCTTCTCTTCATGGTTATTTAAGGGGGGGCAATCCGGTACATTGGTCTATGGATGTATCAGGAGGAGGTAATCATGCTTTACTTATTCATGGTATAGAGGGAAGCAGAAGAAGGGTATGGAACCCTTGGTATTCGTACTCTGAATGGTCTGTAGATGCAGTAACTTATAAATCTGCGGGTGGAACAACCATGAAAACACGTGGTTATGGCATGTATTTTTAAAATGAAATTAAAATATTTATTGACTTTCGCTTTCATGATTACATTCACTGGGTGTTCTACACCTCAGGAATCACCTCCGGTTGTTTATTCGGATGCAACTTTGCCATTTGTGTTGCCTGAAGGCATTTTCTATCAAGACAAGATTTATTGGAAAAGTGATGTAGACACTCAAGAAGAAATAAATGGACAAGAATTGGGTGTAATAAAAGAAAGTGTATCACGATAAGAATTTCCAACAAGTAACCTAAATGTAACAAAATCTGCTAAGAAATATATAGGGGACAAAGTATAAAAAATGACAACTCATTATTCGTTAAACATGATAATAAAATACTACATTTTATCTATACAGACAAGATGGAACTTGGCGAAGAGATGAATGTATTTGACAGCAATAATTCTGAGGATGCCTCGTATCCACCACATTTTATTTATAATGGTATGCGTTATTTACCAGCAACAGTAACTGAACCAGATATCTTTGAAGCGATTCCAGATTCATTTCAGTATGTTGGTAAGATGAAAGAAGAGATTGCTGTATATGCTAGCAGAAACTATACAGGGGTTCACATTAAGAAAAATACAAAAATGTATATCGGAAAGAACCAAAATCGGTTTATGCTTTTACAACATCCGAATGGATTTATTGAACTTTATGAATGTATTGCATATAGGGAATAGAATAATTAAAGAATTTACTAAAAAACTCACGGCTCTATCGTGAGTTTTTTAGTAAATTAAAAGGAAATTAACATTATGATAGAAAGCAATAGCTATTTTCACCTAAGCTTATCTATATACCATATATCATAAGAAACAATACTATGTAAAATGTTTATACCTTTTATTTATAAAAGCCTCTGCTTTTTATGGCATTTTATGAATGCTTCGAAATCAATAAAATCAACAGACTCTAATCATAAAGAGCAATTCAATGCAGAATGCAGAAAATCAGTATTGGATAAACGAGACTGCTTTCTCCATGCAGTTCAAATCACTGGAACAGGGTGATTTTTTTGACTTTTACCAATCCTACAGGTAACGGTCCATCAGCTCTCCTTGATTTTATCCTTTAAACCGTCGCTAAAGACAATTTGATATCCCTTAACACTGATGGCATCCGTACCATTCTCCGGTTTCTGGATATCATCGTACACCCAGATGGCATTGACCTGAATGTTTTCTTCCTTCTGCAGGCGGTTGATCAGCTTTACGCCTTCCTCATGGCTCATCGTATACAGCGTTGTGGAAAGGATGTCCGCTATGCCGCTGTTGTCTGTGATTACCGTAACAGAACGGCTGTGCCGAGCCGGCATCAATGTATCAGGGTCAATGATATGATGCATGATCTTACCCTTATACGTATAATAGCGCTGGTAATCACCGCTGGTCACAAAGGATGTGTCGCCCTTGGATTTTACAGAGATTAAAGAATCGGTGGACTGTGCTTTCAGATTTGGAATCTGGATGCCGACGGACCAGGCTTCGTTATCCGGTTTATCGCCAATCAGACGGATATTACCACCGCCGTTGATAATGGCATGCTGCAGACCGTCCTTTTGCAGCTGATCGGCAATCAGTTCCACTGCATATCCCTTGGCAACACCGCCGACATCCAGAGATACATCACGATCGTCGATATATACCGTGCTGTTTTTTTCGTCGATCTGTACATGCTTCCAGCCGCTGTGCTTTGCGGCTGTCTGCAGCTCCTTCATGGAGGGGATACTGCTTTCCTTATTCTTTTGGTTTGCCAGCGTTCCCGCCTCACGGTAATCATGCCAGATGTTTAAAACACTGCCCATCGTGATATCAAACTGATGATTGCTGATCGTATCGTAGGCTTTTGCCAGCTTTAAAAGATCCAGGATGACAGGCTCGACCTTGACCGGCTGTCTGCCGGCATTGTCATTGATGGTTTTGATGTTATTCACACCGTCGTAGCTGTTGTATTTGTCAAACAGACGGTCGTAATAGCGAAACTGCTTTTTCAGCTCGGCACTATAGCTGTTGAAGGCAGCTTCATTCTCCGTATAGGCGGTAAAGCTCACCACGGTATCAAAGCCGATATCCGTTGCCGTCATGGAATATTTATGGAGTGCCTTTTCACTGCAGCCGCTCAGCAGCAGCGCACCCAGCAGAATGCTTAGTATTTTTTTCATGTTATCACCGTTTGACATTATACCATTATTTCCACGAATTTAAACCGGGATGCATAAGAAAACTTTATCATTTCCTACAAGAGCGAAGCATTCGTTTTCAGTAACAATTTAACATTTTTACAAAAGTCCTTACCTGTATGGAAAGCGAAGGAAACCGGAGGGAAACTACCAGAAAAATCCTTAAGAAAATGTTAAATTTCCGCTTTTTATCATGGTATGAAAATGCTATAATAAAACCGGTATGTAAAATGTGTCAGCACATTCACATATGATATGGAAGAAGTAAGAGAAAGGTAAGGTGACTGTGATGTCATTGTTTAAAGGACCGATGCGTCAGCACATTCCGGGCCATAAGGAACTCAGCGACCATGTAGACATCATGGAAGTGAAAGCCGGCAGCAAGGTATTTATCCCTTTGATCTGCGGGCCTTCTGTGAATCTGGAAATACTGGTTAAGGAAGGTGACCATGTTTCCATTGGTACAAAAGTTGCCCAGTGCAATGAACGTAATGTTGTTCCTATTTTTGCAAGTGTTTCCGGTACTGTGGCAGGTACGCAGAAGCTTATGCATTCTTCCCTGAAGCCGGTGGAGCATCTTGTTATTGAAAACGATGGATTGTATGAGCGTGTACGTTCGTTTGAACCGCTTGATTATAAGAGCGCGGATCGTACAGCGCTGATCGATTTCATGATGAATGCGGGAATCATCGGTCTGGGTGGTGCAGGCTTCCCTGCATATATCAAGTACAAATTTGCAAAGGATGTAAAGAAGCTGATCATCAATGCGGTGGAATGTGAACCGTTCATCACTGCGGATTATAAGATGATTCAGGCGCACAAGGAAGAATTTGTTACCGGTGTGGCAGCCATGAAGAAAATGGCGATGGCACCGGAGGCAGTAATCGCAATCAAGAAGACGCATCCGGATCTGATTCAGTTTGTGGAAGAAGCAGTCAAGGGCATGGAGGGCTTCAGCGTAGCGGCTGTGCCGGATGTGTACCCGATGGGCTGGGAGCGTGTTTTGGTGCGTGAAATCATGCATGCGGAATATGAAAAGCTGCCGGGTGAGGTTGGTGCCATTGTCAATAATGCGACAACGGCGATTGCATTTGGCGATGCACTGCTAACAGGAACGCCAATCGTATCCAAGACGCTGACCGTATCCGGAAATGCGATAAAGAAGCCGGTCAACGTACAGGTTCCGGTCGGTGTACCGGTATCTGAAATCGTAGCGGCATGCGGCGGCTATACCTGTGAGGACGTAAGGCTGATTGCCGGAGGTCCGATGATGGGGAAAACGATTGTCAACGACAAATTCGTGATCGACCGCAATATGAATGCATTGACCATTCTGGAAAACAAGCCGTTTGACAGCATTGCCTGTCTGCGCTGCGGGAAATGCTCCGACCACTGTCCTGCAGGACTGCAGCCGGTGCGTATTGCACAGGCGGTAAAAACAAACGATAAGAAAGCCATGGAAAAGCTATGTGCCATGGATTGCATCGAGTGCGGTCTTTGTACATACATCTGTCCGTCCCGTCTGGATGTGACGGAGAATGTTCGCCGTGCAAAGCGTCAGCTGATGCTGGCTAAGAAGTAAGGGAGGGTATTTTATGAAATTTACATTCCATGCATCACCGAACTTACGTCAGAAGCAGAGCACACAGCAGATTATGCTGGAGCTGATGATCGGGTTACTTGTGGTGTTTGCATTTTCACTAATTTATTATAATCAGGCATATAGCTTTGATCATATGCTGCAGGCAATCAAGCTGCTTGCGGTATCCCTGCTTGTCGCATTTGTGACTGAGCTTGCCTGGGCATTCTTTATGAAGAAGGATCAGAAATTTGATCTGCCGTATATCAGGAAGTTTATGGGAGGCTCCTTTGGATGGATCACAGCGATCATCTTAACGCTGATGTGTCCCATCAGTATCCGCCCCTATGCGCTGGGAGTCTCCACCTTCTTCGCTATCTTCTTTGCGAAGCTGTTGTTTGGAGGCTTTGGAAACAATATCTTCAATCCGGCTGCTGTGGGAAGAGCCATCGTCTTTGCGACCTTCATGGGGGCAACGACGGATGTCATCACCTCAGCAACACCGACAACCGTTATCGCGAGCGAGTTTAACTGGCTGGTGACAAATCCGGAAATGATCAAGGATATGATGAGTGAAATCGGCGGTATCGGAAAGCTGCTTACCGGCTGGTATCCGGGTGCGATCGGTGAAACAAGCGCAATCATCATTCTACTGGTCGGTGTTGTATTGTCCATTCGCCGCGTTATTGACTGGAGAGTTCCTGCTGTGTATCTGGGAAGCATCTTTGTTCTGGCGGCCGGTATCGCACTGCTGCGCGGTGTAGGAAGCTATGACGGCATTCCGGGCTTTATCTGGTATCCGCTGGTTCATGTATTGACCGGTGGTGTTGTCTTTGGGGCAGTGTTTATGCTGACCGATCCGGTGACCTCTCCAACGAGTGCACAGGGGCGCTGCATCTTTGCGCTTGGAGCTGCCATCATCACCGTGCTGATCCGTGTAAAGGCAAATCTGCCGGAGGGATGTCTGTATTCCATTCTGATGATGAATATGCTGACACCGATGATTGAAAAAGGGCTGGAAGGAAAACAGCTGGCTCTGCGCAAAAAAGCGACGATCATCTTCAGTATTGTTGCAGTTGTCGGTATGGGAAGCGTACTGCTTGCCGGAAGCGTTATTGAAGCAAAGGAGCCGGCTCCTGCTGTTATGCTGAATACTGCGGACAAGGATGTCAATAAATTTGAAGCCAAGCTGAGTGGAAAGACAGAAAACAGTGATGGCACCGTGACCTATCATGTGGAATCACAGGGGTACGCATCCACAGAGGATCCAACCATCTATAACAAGTTCGATATCACCGTGAAGGATGATAAAATCGTCACGGTTGTACCGACGGAAATCAATGATACACCGTATCAGGGTGA
>OIQW01000252.1_pt1 | contig 11595 bp, 9 predicted proteins | sample 1586091 | NCBI WGS metagenome assembly OIQW01 (sample SAMN02675046, study PRJEB24791) | human gut metagenome, SKBSTL021 | isolation source: stool | host: Homo sapiens | place: USA
GAAAGGCCCAGCTGCGTGCATAACCAAGTGATTCAAAAACATACAAGCCGCCAAATCATACAATTCTTTTATGATGATTAGCATTGAAGGACTCGCGTCTATTTTAAAATGAACTACTCAAAGCACACGCTATCCGGTATTCAAAAAAAAACAGATGAATTCAACTTCAAAAACTCGATCGACTTCTATTTGTCTCCTGATTATACGATAGATATTGAGACAGAAAGTCCGAAATTGTAAAGACAGTTAAGGCGGTCGGTTCTTTCTTACTTTAGGGTGTTTACAAACAGAGAGAATTCAACTTCTATTGATAAATATAGTGTTAAATTCTCCCTGTTTTAAATTTACCCACAATCAAGTAAGAACCTCGGCTAAGCAATCACTCTCTTTTTTGTTTAGAGGTCTGCAATAGAAGAGATGTGAAGCATTGTTACCTTCAGGATAAGGACTGCCGCAAATAAGGGAAAACCACTACTCATAGCTTTTTCTAATTAGAAATGTCAGAATATTGTTTCCGGTCTTTCCCGACACGGTGTACCACTTGCATCACAGGATCTATTGAGTGCAGCAACTCCCCATCCACAGCCCCATGCAAAATCAGCTGTAGAACGGAACTGTGTGATTGCTGAGGATACGCTCATCGTTCCTAAATTAATCACTTCAATATGACAATGCGCACCTGTAGAATTGCCGCTATGCCCTGTTAATGCCAGTAATTGTCCTTTTTTAACCTGAGTACCAGCTGATACAGCAAAACCTTCACGCGATAAATGAAAGAAGCTGATAGCATATGTTGTACCACCTGCCTGTATCAGCATATGAATTGTATTGCCTCCACCTGCAGGATAACCAACCCAGTTATTGAGGAATCCACCGTTAGATGGTACCGGATTATTTGCATATAAGATGATACCGTCAGCGGGAGCAACAAGAGATGTACCAACCGGTGTCGCAATATCCAGGCCTAAGTGAACACCACCATCCGGATATGCCCAGGTTCCTGCAGATACGCTGCCCCCCTGAACTGGCATAATTAGTGTGCCATTGCTGCTGAAATTCAATTTCCCTGCTACAGAAGTATTAATATCGATCATATTATTTTCTATACTGGCGATATCCACCTGTACAGAACGCATCTTTTCATTCAACTCAGCTTCTTGTTTAAGATACTTTTTTAATAGCTCTTCTTCCTGTTTTTTTGCCTTTTCAGTCTCTTTTTTATGTTTCTCATTCTCTGCTTTTTTCGCTTCAACGTCAGCTTTCAGACGGTTCTCCTCACTTTTTTGATGATTTAGCTCATCTTTATCTTTCTGCAGCTTCTTGATTTCTGTCTGATCACTGTCTGTAATCCTTCGAAGTCCATCTACTTTACGAATCATATCGACAAGATTATTGGAACCCATGATTACTTCCACATTCATATTAGTACCGATCACTGCCTGCTCATTAAGCATTCGATCTGTAATAATTTTATTACGCTGATCGATATCCCTTTGTTTCTTTTTTATTTCAACATTCAGCTTTTCTATCTGAATTTCAATGGTACGGATATTAACCTCATTGCGTTCGATGCTCTTATCTAGTTTATCAATCAAGGACTGCAGTTGTTTCATCATTGTACTGATTTCCTCAATATTATTTTTAATTGATGAAATTTTGGTATTTAATGAAGACGCTTCATCTTCCAAATCAGAACTGATACCTGCGTAATACTGCTTAAACCTATTACATTTTTGTGCTTCTGCTTCACTCTCTTGTGCCACACTACATTTATTCAGCCAGTTCTCTTCTTTACCTTCAAAATCTACAGCATATAAAGAGCTTTGATTTAACGATGCAAGCAGACAGCCTGACAATGCTGTGTACAATACTGCTTTGATTTTTCTATTTGTCATATCTACCTCGTTTTTGTCTATACCTCGTTAACTTATACAGAAAGATATCAGAGCCAGTAGTTTTCCGGACGCTCTCTGCATGGTGCGCTGCCACAGGCGTTCGGTGCCTCTGCATTCCACCCTGTTCCAAATGTAAGGTCGTTATTACTGTTATAAATATTCAATGCCTCAGACATACTCATATTACCAACACGAATGATTTCCACATGGCAATGATTCCCCAAACTCCATCCGGAGTCTCCTGAATACCCAAGCACCTGCCCCTGTGATACCTTCTGTCCTGGGGTAACTGCAATAGAAGTCATATGATAAAATGGCATTGCATAGATAGTATTTCCCTTTTTTGTAAGAAGCAATACATTATTTCCACCGCCAATCGGAATACCGCAGTTACTGTAACCATTTCCACATCCTGAATATGTATGAAGGATGACTCCAGCTGCAGGAGCCTGTACAGGGATATTTATTGTACCTCCTGTAGAGAAGTCCATCCCCATATGACCGCCTCCGCCAGGATAATGCCATGTTCCAGATTCATAATGCCATCCATAGGATAGAGGTACCAGAAAAGAATCGTTATTTGAAGTATCATTCGGGTGATTTGGAACCACTGGTTCCTGAGGTGTCTGCGTATCTGGTTTTTTAATATCATTATTGGTATTGTTGTCAGGCTTAGCAGTATCCGGCTTTTTCGGCTTATCAAATTCTTCTGCTATTGCCAGGTCAATTTTAGGAAGTGATGTCTGGGCCATTTGGATCTGACGCTTCTGCGCACTCAGCTTTGACTCCTGCTTATGATAGCCGTTCAGTAGTTCCTGCTTCACATTGTTCAGTGTTTCAACCCGCAACTTATCATCCTTTATATTGTTTTGCTGCTCAATTAGAAGCTCTTTTTGCTCTTTCACAATGGCGCGATCCTCGTTGAGTTTTTGCTTTTCCTTGTTGAGTATACTGATTTGTTCGTTTTCATACGTGTTTAATTCACCAACGATTTCCGTGCGACGCAAAAGATCAACAAAACTTGATGATCCCATAAGGAAATCGATATAGTAATTGCTTCCGGTGTAAGCCTGCATTTCAATCAGACGTTCGCGCATCTGTTGATCACGTTCTTTGATATCGTTTTCCTTCTCACTGATTTTAGCATTCATATCCTCAATGGAATTTTGCATAGTTTCAATATTCAACTGAACTTTATGTATCTGTTTATCATACTGCTCTATTTTTTCATTATTCTCTTTAATGAGAGGAGCAATTTTATCAATATTCCCTTTCACTTTGCTAATCTGATTTTTTATTTCTTTGATTTCATTATCTAGGTTATTCGATTTGTTCTGTAAATATTGTTTATACTGTCTGCATAATCCTTGTGTTTCAGAATTTTTGATCACTTCACATTTTGCATTCATTTCATCTTCTTTACCTTCAAAGTTTTCTGCATACATGAAATCGTGATTACTGATAAATAGGATACCTGCAGCGAACAATGCTAAAATAAAGCCTTTTTGTTTATGTAGCATAGCTGTTTAACCATTCCCTTTCGTATAATCATAGTAATTTTATATTACTAACTGAAAAATACGTACATCATTGTGGTTCTTTCTTATTTTAGGGTGTTTGCAAAAGGGAGAATTTGCCCGCATTTGAGTAAGAACCGTCATTATAATGCAGCATTTTTCAATGCTATTTTAAAAGTTCTTAATCATTAATTACAACTACCATTTTTATTATTTGGATTATGTTCATACAGAGGTCCAGCATTTACCCAAACATACACATCTTTTCCCCATTTATCCTTGAACTTTAATTTCACAGTATTCGCTGATGCATTATTTGCATATACATAAAATCCTAAGTTATGAATTTGCGCAAACTTGCCATCTGGATGAAAATACTCTCCAACACGTAGTATTTGATCTAAACTGCCAGTACCGCCAACAGAATTTTGATACACCTCAGTCAAAGACCAAGCAGGTAACCAAGCTTTCAATTTATTATTATAAATCAAATCCTTTGCTGCATCTACTTTATCGACTCTGTATGAAGTCATTCCACTATTTCGCGGTGAAAACTGTGCATACTCACCAGGTTGAAGTATGTCATCGCAAGGATTCATTACCGCTCTACCATCTGGATTTTCAGTAGTCGCTGCTGTCACATTGATTCCTAACATAGGCATTGCAAGCATCATCATTAAAACCATTTTACCAATTTTTTTCATTATTTCTTCCTCCTATAAATGGTTAACTATATTATATTACAATTTATGGTTAATTACAAGCAGAATAGTTTTGAACTAAATATATTCAAGTGGTGTATAACAATAATTAAGTGTTCTTCTTATTATTTGATAACGCTTATCTTTTTACTTTGCACATAGTTTTTAATATTTTTGTATAATTACTCTACCATATACTAATCGTTTGTATCATTAAGAAAAATGTTGTTACTATTTACAGCAAGTTAAAGGCTATGTGATTTTCAAAAGAGATTAGAAGGACATAGCTGCACAGCTTATGAACATTATTGCATTATCGAATACATTAGGTTCCTTTTGCCACAGACTGAACCAAGTTATGCGATTCACATAACATATAACAAAAAAAGCTGGAATTCAAAAGTAGTGATTCATACCTCTGAAATTCAGCTTTTAATACAGTGCTTCCTGATGATGGAAAGCAGATAATCTTGTTTTTATCAGTATCCGCCCTTGCCTGTCGCTCCTTCTTCTACCTGCCCATATGTCTTGAAGCTTTCGATCACGACATCAATTTCCTCTTTACTCAGGACCGCCGGTTTTCCAACACACATGGTACGCCATTGAATTTCCGCAACCCATTCCACGTTTTCCGCAACGTTGAAGGCTTTTGATAAAGAGGGGCCACAGGCCACCATACCATGATTTGCCAGCAGCATCGCCAGTCCTTCCCCCGTTGCTTCACTCACCTTTTCCGCCAGCGCCTCCGTGCCGTAGGTTGCATAATCAGCACAGGGTACACAAGATGTTTGCGCTCCAGCAAGCAGATAATGTACGGCTTCAATCGGCTGCTTCAAACATGCAAAGGTTGTGCAGTAGGTAGAATGTGCATGCACCACACCTCGCGCATCCGGATGAAGCTTATAAATTGTCGCATGCAGCGCATGTTCACTGGATGGCTTCCGGCTTCCCTCTATAAGGTTTCCATCCAAATCCAGAATGACAATATCCTCAGCAGCGGTTTCAAAATAATCCAATCCGGATGGTGAAATCGCCATATAGCCACACACAGGATCATAGGCGCTGATATTGCCTGATGTTCCTTTCGACAAACCGGCAGAGCTCATTTTCTTCCCGTAATCTACAATTTCCTGTCGTTCTTTTTCCATTAACATACTTCGTTTTCCTCCTTATACCGTCGTATTCACTCTATCTCGATTTGTTTTCCATATTTCATAATACTCCTGTATGAGCGATCCCTTTTGCGGTTTATAGATTTTGTACGCTCGCTCATTTGTGTCTGTATGAATATTCCAATAAGAATTGCATACAGCTACACAGCCCATAATAGATGCCTGATGGAAATTATCCGGCAGTACCAGAGCCTTCTGCGTCAGATCACTGAGATGCTGACACAGCATTTCCGATTGAAAACCGCCGCCGCAGCCCAGAATTTTATCATGCTGTATCGGCAGCATCTGCAGCAGCTGTCGATACTGATAAAAAATAGAACAGGCGATATCCCCCACCAGGGCCCATGCAAGATCTATTCGATGCAAATCGGCGCGAAATGGCGGGCGCATGAAGAAGCCGCCGTTTTTATAGCCGCAGGCATGTTCAAAATCCAGAGAGGAAAAGGATGCGGTGCATTTTATGCTGTTTACTTCCTTCAATGCTGCCTCCAGATCCTCATAGCTCACACCGTCAAAGAGCAGATTTCGAATGCGCTGATAGTTCAATCCCGTAACACCGGGGTTTGTTTCCATCTGATACATGCTGCCCTTTAACCAGGAATCCGTCCAGCAGCGCTGCTGCGGATCACAGTATCGTTCTGTTCTCAGCGTCACCACAGGAGACGTTGTTCCTGATACAACAGCAATATCCCCTTCCTGCATACCGGCTCCAAGCACTGCCACCTGCGTATCTGCCCCGCCTATAAGAAAGGGAATGTCATAGGCGATTCCAAGCTGCTCCTTGATATCCTCTCTCATAAAACCCAGAAGAGAGCCTGCATTCAGCAGGGGCGGCATGGTAAGCTGCTCCAGCTTGAAACGCTTTATCAGTTCTTCACTCCATTGCTGCGTACCAATGTCATATAGCTGTGTTTCACACGCCTGCGAAGGTTCGATGGCAAGCTTTCCACATAAAACATAGCCAATCCACTCGCTCAGGCTTGTAAAGGTTTGTACCTGATCGAAAATTTCTTTTCTGCGCTTTGATAGGCCCATAAGCTTAGCAGCAGGAAAATCCTCCGTAACCCAGCGCCCCGTTTTCTCATAGATCCCATCCTTCTGTATCTCTGCCATCCACGCTCTTCCCCGGTTATCAATATTGGGAAGTCCATAGAAGTCTTCCTGTTTCCGGTTGATGAGGACAATACTTTCTCTGGCACCGGAGGAGGATATGGCATCGATCGTGATATTTGGATACATATGAATGATTTCCCGACAAAGTCCTAAGATGTTGCGCTTCCAAAACGAAGGATCAAAATACTGCGCATCCTCATATGCCTCATCAATATAATAGATATTTTCAAAGGTTTTCACGCAAATCAATGCGCCATCCTCACGAACCAGAGCAACTCTTGAATTACCGGTTCCTATATCCACGATCATATAATGCTTCATAACGGCATCTTCAGGGAGTGATAATTGTATACGATACGCTCCAGCTGCTCCTGCTTTTTCCAGGCCTTTAAGCGCTCTGTGATGATATCCGACTGATGGTCTGTAACTTCATAGGTGGCTCCACAGATATGCGGTGTTAAAAGGACATTGTCATTTTCTATGATTTTCAAGTCATCCGGTAATGGCGGCTCGCTGTTCAGCACATCCAGAAGAATCCCCTTAATGCGTTTCTCTCTTGCCATATCCTGCAATGCTTCCATATCTACGACAGCACTTCTTGCGGTATTCACAAAAACAGCATCCGGTTTCATCGTATACAGCAAATCTCTTGAAATCAGCTTCTCTGTAGCAGGAAGCACCGGCAGATGAATGGAAATGATATCACATGCGGCAAACAGCTCCTGCAGCTCACATTTTGTATATGGCGTATCACTGACATACGGATCGTAATAGCTGATGCTGCACCCGAATGCGTCCAGCAGGTGTGCAGCCGCTTTTCCCACGGCACCAAAACCGACGAAGCCGACATGCTTGCCATGCAGCTCATTTCCCATCCATGTATAATACGGTGTTGTTCCTTCTATCCATTGTCCGTCCCTGACCCATGCAGTTGCAGGAAGCAGCTTGCGCATATAGGCAATCAGCATTCCCACCAGCATTTCCGCTACAGCCGTCGCATTCCGGGCCGGAGTACACAAAACCGGTATTCCATGAGCACTGCATGCCTCTATATCAATATTTGCTGGATTTGCACGGCAGTCACCAATTACCTTTAACCCTTTATAGTTGGATACTACAGCTTCCGTGATGCGATCCAGCTCTGTAATCAGAATATCCGGCTGCACCGTTTTCAGCGCCTCCAGCATCTCTTTTTCATAAAAGCGCTCTCCTGTTTTATTCCATGGATCATATACGACCTCTTCAAACAGCTCCTGCAGCTCCCGCAGTCTGATTTCAGACATGGGAGCACGTACGTAAACCTTCATAAACCGACCTCCTTATCAATAAAACTGTGATACATCTTCCTCAAAATAAGCTGCGACATCATATGCACTATATACCCCCTTATCTGTTATGACACCATCAATCAGATAGGGTGGAGTAATATCAAAGGATGGATAAATCGCCTGAACACCGGGCAGGGTATTGTTGATACCGCGATAGCAGAGTACCTGCTGCGGATCGCGTTCCTCGATAATGATATCCGCCTTACTGCGCTTATCTGCATCCGGTATACCTGTCACAAAATACGGAATATGGAAGTATTTTGCCAGAATTGCAATCTGCATGGTTCCGACCTTATTTGCGATATGTCCATCCCCGGCGATTGTATCTGCGGCAGAGGTAAATAGTGATATCCCCTTGTTTTCCATTGCATAGGCAACCATATTATCAGTAATCACCGTTGAGGAGAAGCCCATTTCATGACATACACTGGAGGTCAGCCGCGCACCCTGCAGGTAGGGTCTTGTTTCCGCATGATAAAACTCCACCTGTCTGTTTCTACGCTGTGCAACACGACACATCATGCCTACAATCGTTTCTCCAAAGCACTGTGTCAGTACACGCCCTTTCTCCGGTATCTGATCAACCAGATATTCCGCTACCTTTTCCATTGTCGCATATCTGCGATTTAATGATTCCAGTGTTCTTTGTATGATCGCCTCTACCGCATTCTCGCCCCGATCGATTGCCGCATAGGCTGCCTGCAGGCATCCGCTTGTTATGACACGGTAGCGGTTTGCAGTCGTAATTCTGGCTGTAGCGATATCCTCAGCTGCAGTCTTCAGAAATTCCTTCTGCTCCTTCTGGTCTGCATTTCGTATCTGCCATGCTGCCAGGGCCATTCCCATACCGGCTGCGGTATACGGTCCGGCACTTTGCGTCACCATGTCCCGTATCGCCTGAACAACCTCCCGATAATCCTTACATTCCACGTAGCGGATAACACTCGGATAAATTCTCCGATCCAGTATACGGACCATACCGTTTTCAAACCATGCCACATGCTCATATTGCAGCAGATATGCAAGCCCCTTGTCCTGTCTTTCCATTGTATCAGCTTCCTTCCTTATCATAGTTAACCCTTTATAGCGCATAGCATGTACCGACCTCAATTTATTTCATCAGCGTACCGCACAAAGCCCCTTACTTCATAAACCAAGTACCATGCCTACATGCAGAGAGCGTGTGTATGTGCTGTTGTAGCGTAAATGCCAAAGCACTACACACAATCCCTCAAGGTTCATCAGCCCTATGAACAAATCATGTTAAATTGTTCACTTACTTCCTTTCCCTCATGAATCACCTTTCGATTCCGTATCAGCCAGATTCCCATTTTCAGCAATGCACGCTCAAAGGCTACACGCTTGTCTGTCTCTTTGATTGAGGTGACCTCCATAACCTTGGAATCCCCCACAACCCTGCGAATAATTTCCGTCCCTGCATAGCCAAGGGAATCACTCATTACATCTCTGAGATAGTGCTGCTTAAATTCCTTGGTACGATACAGCGGACATTCCACGCATTGTTCATAAACCTTTGACAGCTTTTCCATGGTCAGATCAATCGTATCTGCCACCGTATGTGAACACCAGGTGAGAAATTCTGTATACCGGGGTTCTATAAACTGTATTCTTGCCCAGGCGAAGAAGAGATTGCCAATCACATTTCCGATGTCATATCCCATTGGTCCGTAAAACGCAAATTCCGGATCGATAATTTTTATTCCCTGCTCATTGATGAAGATGGAGCCGGAATGCAGATCTCCATGCACCAGTGCCTGCGCATGGTTCATAAAGCTATCTCTAAGCTGGGCAACATCGGCTTTCAGCTGCTCATTCTCATATAGAAACTCTTTCACAAACTCCTCATTTTCCGGTAATACGATATTACGATTCTTGTAATTATCATATGGCTCTGTAAGCACAAGATCTTCTGTAATATCACACAGCTCCTTATTCAGGAAGAGCCTGACATTATCTTTCTTCACTGCCCGATCCAGCACCAAATCTGTTGTAGGCAGAAGTGTCCTTGCCAGAAATTCTGCGATATTTTCTGCAAAGTGGGGAAAGAATCGACCTTCCATCAGCTCTTTCCTCATATTTTTATAGGCCGAAATATCCTCCATTGCCAGCACGCACATTGTTTCATCATAGGCATAAACCTTTGGTACAAAGCCCTCTGCCAGCATACCCTCCAGTTTGAGAATTTCCGCTTCAATCTTATTACGATATACATCCAGCGCTCTTCCGGAAGAGCGAAGAAATTTATCTGCCTGCTTTATGATGATGGATTTTCCACTATCCGGATTCCATACACGGAAAACATAATTGATGTTTCCATCACCGATTTCCTCTGCCTGCAGAACTTCATCCTTTTGAAAGTATTGCAGCTTGGAGGTGACATAGCATTTTACTTCCTCCACATCCAGCAACATGTGATGCTCATAGTTATTCATATACATTTCCACCTTATATTCTTCTATGCTTCCTTTTCAACCTGTTCTTTTTTCGTTCTGATATCCTTGAATTTCGGAAATCCGATGATGATAAAGACGATTCCGAAGACAATCATCAGCATGGAATACCAGTTATAGCCCATGATAGCGGTTGGCGATACATTCGCCAGACCTCCGGCTACCAGCAGCTGTCCGGCATATGGCAACAGACCATTAAATGCGGAGGAGAACAGATCCAGGATACTTGCGACACGCGATCTTGAAATATGGAAATTATCCGCAATATCTCTGGCAATCGGACCGGCTGCGATAATCGATATTGTATTGTTGGTAGTCGCAATGTCCAGAAGACTTACCAGAGCCGCAATGGACAGCTCGCCGCCTCTTGATGATTTTGCCCCTTTGGTCAGCTGATTCATCAGGAAATCCATACCGCCAAAGTGCTTCATCAGCTCTACCATACCGCCGACCATAACGGCGATCAAAGCCATATCCTCCATACCGATTGCACCGTCATGAATAATCGTAAGCGACTGTATCAGGGTAAAACCGCCATTGAAGCATCCGATGACCACTCCGGATAAAATACCGATGATCATCACGACCACAACATTCAAGCCGACCAGGGACAAGGCGATGACCAAAATATACGGTATGATATTCACAAAGCTGAAGGAACCGATATTTCCAAGACTCACATCGCCTCCAGACTGGATAGCGAGCAGAATCACATTGATGACAACAGCAGGCAGAACCATCAGTATATTCGCTTTGAATTTATCCTTCATGGATACCTCCTGCGTTCGTGTTGCGGCAATTGTCGTATCGGAAATAAAGGAAAGATTATCTCCAAACATTGCACCGCCGACAACGGCTCCGGCTAACAGACAGACATTGATGCCCGTTTTATTGGATATATCAACTGCAATCGGCATGAGTGCGGCAACGGTTCCCATGGATGTTCCCATGGAGAAGCTCAACAGACAGCCAATCAGGAAGATTCCGGGCAGAATCAGATTTCCGGGAAGAATGGTAAGTCCCATGTTTACGATAGAGTCAACGGCTCCCATTCCCTTTGCGACTCCGCCAAAAGCACCGGCAAGCAGGAAAATCAGAACCATCAGAATCAGGGTTTCTTCTCCTCCTCCTTTACAGTACAATGCAATTTTTTCCTCGAATGGTGTTTTCTTATCTCTTTTGTTTAACAGTAATGCGACTCCGGATGCGATGGCGATTCCCGTCATCAGCGGCATGTTGTCAAAGCTTCCTGTTCCAAGTCCCGTACCCATGTACGCAACAAGGAATACAATCAGCGGCAGCAATCCAAGAAAACTGCCTTTCTTTTCATTTTTCATAGTACCTCCTCAAGTATCACATGATTCTTTAAGTAGCTTCACCCTCGGCAGCTGTCCTGTG
>OIQW01000256.1_pt1 | contig 11465 bp, 8 predicted proteins | sample 1586091 | NCBI WGS metagenome assembly OIQW01 (sample SAMN02675046, study PRJEB24791) | human gut metagenome, SKBSTL021 | isolation source: stool | host: Homo sapiens | place: USA
AATATGACGCACTCCCTCACGCTCTGATTGCTGGTGGAACGGGTGGCGGTAAAACCTATTTTCTGCTGACAATCATTGAAGCACTCTTGCAGACCAACGCCGAGATTTACATATTAGACCCTAAAAATGCAGACTTGGCAGATTTGGGGACAGTCATGGGAAATGTGTATCATACCAAAGAAGATATGATTGATTGCGTCAATGCCTTTTATGACGGCATGGTACAGCGTAGCGAAGAAATGAAACAGCACCACAATTACAAGACGGGCGAAAATTACGCTTACTTGGGGCTTGCTCCCCACTTCCTTATCTTTGATGAATATGTGGCGTTCTTTGAAATGCTGGGGACAAAGGAAAGTATCGGACTGTTAAGCCAGCTAAAGAAAATCGTCATGCTGGGACGACAAGCAGGATATTTTCTTATCGTTGCCTGCCAACGACCAGACGCTAAGTATTTCAGCGACGGGATAAGGGATAACTTCAACTTCCGTGTGGGATTGGGACGTATCAGCGAGCTTGGGTATGGTATGCTGTTCGGTTCTGATGTGAAGAAACAGTTTTTCCAGAAGCGTATTAAGGGACGTGGCTATTGTGATGTGGGAACAAGTGTCATAAGTGAGTTTTACACTCCCCTTGTACCAAAGGAACATGATTTTTTACAGACCATAGGTTCTCTTGCACACGCAAGGCAGGACGGAACGGACTAGCCGTTGCTGGTGTGGCGTTAGCCACGCCAGCACATACAAGCCCCTCAGTATCTAACAGAGGGGCACAAATACATTGGAAACTGGCATAAAAAGTCTTGGAAGTCCGCATGGAATAAGGCTTTTTACAAGTTTCAGCCGTTTGTGATATGGGCTTGAAAATATCACAATTTCAAAGATTGGGGGTATCACAACTGAAAGATGATGATTTTATAACAGCCTTGAAAGCAAAACGTAGCGATTACGGCGTATCGCAGACAAGGCTTGCACTTATGGCTGGTATCAGCCGTGAACATTTAAACCGTATCGAAGCTGGAACGGTGGCACTTACCGAGGATATGAAAACGAAGCTGTTGGAAGCTGTTGAAAAATTTAATCCCGACGAACCGCTGTTCCTGCTGTTCGATTATGTGCGTATCCGTTTTCCCACAATGGATATTAAGCACGTTATCAAGAATATTCTGAAACTGAATATCGACTATATGCTCCATGAAGATTACGGGCACTACAAATACACCGAGCATTACTATATCGGGGACGTGTTTGTTTACACTTCACAAGATGAAGAAAAAGGCGTACTTTTAGAACTCAAAGGCAAAGGCTGTCGCCAATTTGAAAGCTACCTGCTGGCACAAGAGCGAAGCTGGTATGACTTCTTCATGGACGTACTCATTGAGGGCGGTGTGATGAAACGTCTTGATTTGGCAATCAATGATAAAGCGGGCATACTGGATATTCCAGATCTGACCGCTAGATGCACAAGTGAGGAATGTGTTTCTGTGTTCCGTTCCTTTAAGTCTTACGCTTCTGGCGAGTTGGTAAAGCACAACGAAGCTGACAAGGCAGGCATGGGACATACGCTGTATATCGGTTCTTTGAAATCAGAGGTTTACTTCTGTGTGTATGAAAAGAATTATGAGCAGTACGCAAAGCTGGGAATACCGATTGAGGAAGTCCCGATAAAGAACCGATTTGTAATCCGCTTGAAAGATGAACGTGCTTATTATGCCGTCCGAGATTTGCTGACTTATTACGACGCAGAAAGGACGGCATTTTCGATTATCAACCGTTATATCCGTTTTGCTGATAAAGAACCAGATAAACGAAAAAGCGAATGGAAAACCAATGCACGCTGGGCTTGGTTCATTGGCGAGGGACGTCCACCTTTGAAATTAACTTCACAGCCAGAACCTTATACGCTGGAGCGTACATTAAGGTGGGTGGAAAGACAGGTAGACCCGACGCTTAAAATGCTGGAAGAAATCGCAAAGAAAACGGGTGTCGATTATCTCAAAGAAATAAGAAAGCATACAAAGCTGACAGAGAAACACGAACAGATAATTGCACAACAGACCGCTTCCCCAGAGGAAGTTATAGTAAAGTAAAGGAGCATGGAAACATGGAACGAATACTATTTGATTTTCTTTTCCTTACGCTTGGCATGGGGCTGGGCGTAATACTGATGTGTTTAATGCAGGCAGGAAAAGAAGCAGACAAAGAATTGGAACGATTAAAAGAAAGTGAGGACAAATAAATGAATTTCGGACAAAATTTATGTGCGACTCGTTCCTTAGTGAAAAGCTAAGGCACTAATAAAAGAACGAAAAAGTTTGATTATTAGGAGAACTGATAATCTGACAGGTGGAATGATGAAGTAACGCTCTGAAACGCCTGCCCTGAGCCTCCGACAAGCATTGAATGAGGAAACTCAGAATGTTTGAAGCTCGGTAAAGACGGCTGAAAGATACCGTAATAGTTGATGAACATATATCTTCTATCGAAAACTATCCAGAGGTGGGTAGCGTATCCAACAGGTCGGGGGTCTATAAAATATCTATGGTTAGAATGTTCCACAAGGGACTGACGAAACAGCGAATGTACGGGTCTAAATTTGTACTTTGTAGAAATGCAAAGGTACGAGAAATCGTAGCTGGTGTGGCAAAGTAAGAATATAGGTTATGAAATGCCATATACCGTTACAGGCGGTATCAAGCCAGCAGGCTTATAGCTAGTGACCTAAGGATATATATGTATAGATAAGATTATCGGAACGAGGAAAGGTATTGGGTTCTCATCAAGAGAATAAGCTGACGAAGAACAATAAGCAGTTGAACCAATGCTGAAAAGCAGAGGGCGAACCTAAGAAATTCTTGTAATGGGAATGGAGGAATACCCTCAAGTCGTGTATATATTAGAAAAGTATTATGTTGCTTTAATAAGGATTACGAGTAAGATAAAAAAGCTCACTCAATTTCAAGCAAAGGAGTGAAGCCTTATGCCTAAAAATAAAAATGAAACATTGTGTGTAGAAGATTTAAGACACGCTGAATATTACGAAATGCAAAACACCTTTGATGATTTATATGCCAAAAGTAAGAATGGAGATATTTTCACTCATCTTATGGATATTATCCTATCGAGAGAAAATATATTACTGGCATATCGAAATATCAAAGCAAATGCAGGCAGTAAGACAGCAGGAACAGACGGTACAATAATTAAAGATATTGGCAAATTGCCAGCAGAAACAGTTGTCAAAAAGGTAAGATATATTGTCGCAGGCACTCCGCACGGGTATCGACCTAAGCCAGTAAGGCGAAAAGAAATACCAAAACCAAATGGGAAAACCAGACCTCTAGGCATTCCTTGTATGTGGGACAGGCTTATACAACAATGTATCAAACAAGTATTAGAACCAATCTGCGAAGCTAAATTTAGTGAAAACAGCTACGGTTTCAGACCTAATAGGTCGGTTGAAAATGCAATAAAAGCAACCTATAACCGCCTACAAATCAGCCAGCTACATTATGTGATTGAATTTGATATTAAGGGTTTCTTTGACAACGTGAACCATTCCAAACTGATAAAACAGATATGGGCTATGGGAATACGGGACAAGCACTTGATATTCATTTTAAAAAGGATATTAAAAGCTCCAATTAAAATGCCTGACGGCACAATAACATATCCAGAGAAAGGAACTCCACAGGGGGGAATTATATCCCCACTACTAGCCAACATTGTTCTTAATGAGTTAGACCATTGGGTAGAAAGTCAATGGCATGAAAATCCTGTTACAAAAAACTATGTGGTTCATATCAATAAAAGCGGTAGCCCATGTAAAAGCAACGCTTACAAAGAAATGAAGAAAACAAAGTTAAAGGAAATGTATATGGTTCGTTATGCAGATGATTTTAGAGTTTTCTGTCGCTACAAAGAAAGTGCTGAAAAAACCAAAATAGCAATTACTCAATGGATCGAGCAACGACTAAAATTGGAAGTATCACAAGAAAAAACAAGAATTGTAAATGTTAGAAAAAGATACTCCGACTTTCTTGGTTTCAAGATTAAAATGATACCGAGAAGAAAGAAGTTAGTTGTTAAATCACATATAAGTGATAAACAATTCAAGACCCAAAAAGACAAGCTGGTATCACAGGCAAAGAAAATTGCTTCTCCCTCAAAGGGAAAAACAGAATTAGAGGAAATAAGACTTTATAATTCAATGGTATTAGGTATGCAAAATTATTATCAGATTGCAACAAATGTAAATCTGGATTGTATGAAACTTAATAGAGCTGTAATGGCTATCTTCACTAACAGATTAGGTGCAAGCAAAAAGGGCAGATTGAGAAAAACAGGCAGACAACTTACAACAAAAGAAGCAACAAGATATGGTAAATCTAAAATGCTTCGATATGTTGCTGGCGAGGGCGAACCTATATTCCCTGTTGGATATATCCAACACAGAAAACCAATGGCAAAAGTGTATTCAGCAAACTGCTATACTCCAGAGGGAAGAAAATTTATCCATACCAATCTAAGTGTTGATAAATTACTGATGTATCAGTTGATGAAATTATCTTTGGAAAATCGCACAATAGAATACGCAGACAATCGAATTTCGCTATTTTCTGCCCAACATGGAAAATGTGCTATAACTCTGGAAGAATTTCAACAAGCTAATGAAATACACTGTCATCATATTGTACCAACTAGGGCTGGTGGTAATGACGATTATAAAAATCTTATTTTGGTAAAAGAGGCGGTACATCGTCTAATACACGCAAAAACAGAAGAAACAATACAAAAATATATAGCTCTATTGAAACTAAATAAAGTCCAGCTCATAAGACTAAATAAATATAGAGTATTAGCTGGCAATCAAGAATTAAACTTGATATAGGTCTACTACATAAATACTTTTCAATATAAACACGATGGAACGCGGAGTGCGGTGAAAGTCGCACGCTCCGTGTGAATGGGGGGAAAAGTTTGAGATATTTATAATATCAGGAACTTACCTATCCATATACACATGGTTTTTAAGCAACGCACAATCACTTGTGCTTATGGCTATCGTGGTAATTGGTATCTACTTAGGGTTTAAGCGTGAGTTTTCAAAGCTCATCGGCTTCTTGGTGGTTGCCCTTGTCGCTGTTGGATTGGTATTTAATGCTGGCGGTGTCAAAGACGTATTGTTAGAGCTGTTCAATAAGATTATTGGAGCGTAGCGAATTTCATTGTTATGACAATTTAGAAATGATATAATGTGGGTACGAAGAAACAGAGAAATTAGAATTTTATGGAGGGAAAAGGTAATGGCAAAAGAAAAGGGTTCGTTCAAAGAGTTTCTATCGGCAGTTGCACCAGAATATCAAGCATTTGTCGAGAAACTTAATAACAAACTTATTGAACAAGGCTGTGACCTTGTAATCAAGGAAGCAAAGAGCGGTTATGCTGCTTCATACCAACTAGAGAAGAAAACTGTAATGAATTGGGTGTTTCGGAAGTCGGGGGTTTTGGCACGTATTTACGGAGACAATGCTGGCAAGTATGAGGATATAATCGCTTCTCTGCCTGCTGAAATGCAAAAGAAAATGACTACTTCTCGTGACTGTAAGAGACTTATTGACCCTACTGCTTGTAGCGATACCTGTGTTAAAGGTTTTGTTTATACATTAAATGGCGATACACATAAAAAATGCCGTAATGACGGAATGTTCTTCCTACTGACAAACGAAACAGCGGAGCATATAGCTAGGTTGGTCTGTGCAGAGGTTACTGTGCGTAAGTCGGCTTCATAGCGACAGAATAGTTAAGTTCGATAAATTCCGGTTTGTTAGACTGTCAATTTTCAATTTTACAACTTCATACCCACATACAAGCGGTAATCTGAAAAAGGTTATCGCTTTTTTCATATCTAAGTTTAAGATTGGAATGATAGATTGAAAGATTTTTTTTAGGATATGCAAACAAAAAATGAAAGGACGTGATAACCTATGCAGGAATTACGAGTATTGCTGGAAACGAAACAACCGATAAATGATGAAATCCGTTCTGCTTGGTTTCTCTTGCCGATTGATGAAGAAGAATTGCAGGAACGATTAGGCGTGGACGCAGAAAGCGAGGACTATCGTATTCTGGAAAAAGAACTGCCCTTTGCTGATGATGTGGGCGAAGATACGACCATTGAACGATTGAATGATATGTACCGCACTTATGAAAGTCTGCCAGCGGATTTAAAGGAAGATTACGACGAGCTGATGTGTTATTTTACTAATCTGGACGAATTGCACCAGCATAGAAACGATATTATTCATTATTCATGGTGTAAGAACATGACCGACGTTGCCCGTCATTTGCTGGATAATGACCCTGCCTTTGCTTCCATTGAAGAACGTCTTGCCCGTTACTTTGACTTTGAAGCCTACGGACAGTATCTTGATGATAACGGACGCTTTCTGGAAACGGAACACGGTATCTATGAAATACCGTAGAAAAGAGGTGTCTGTCTATGGTTGAAGATATGGCAGTGTATATCGCTAATCTTGGAAAATACAATGAGGGGTATCTGGTGGGCGATTGGTTTCGCTTTCCTTTGAATGAGGAAGAAATCGCAGAGCGTATCGGCTTAAATGCCGAGTATGAAGAATACGCCGTCCATGATACCGACAACTTCCCTATGGAAGTATCAGAATACATTTCCATTGAGGAACTTAACAACATCTATGACATGATAGAGGATTTTCCCGACTATATCGTAGATTGTCTGGACGAGTTTATCTCTCATTATGGAAGTCTGGAAGAATTAGCAGAACATATCGACGAAATTTATCATTATCCCGATTGTGAAACCATGACGGACGTAGCTTGCTACTATATTGATGAATTGCAGATGTTGGGGGAAATTCCACCGCAGTTACAAAATTATATTGACTATGAAGCCTACGGACGTGATTTATCCATTGAGGGAACATTTATTGAAACAAGTAGCGGTATGTGTGAAATACCATATTAGAGCTGGAAGATCAGCAACGAGCATTGTTGCTTCTGACAGCTCATTTACATTTAAGGACAGTCTGAAACACGGCTGTCCTTTTCCAATTCAAAGAAAGGAGTTTTTCTGAACGTATGAAGAAAATAAAAAGCTATACGGGTATCTGGAACGTGGAAAAAGTCTTATATGCAATCAATGACTTTAGCCTGCCCTTTCCCGTTACTTTTACCCAGATTACATGGTTTGTCATGACAGAATTTATCATCATTCTGCTTGGCGACCTGCCACCGCTTTCCATGATTGAGGGAGCATTTTTAAAATACTTCGGTATTCCCGTTGCTTTCACATGGTTTATGAGCCAGAAAACCTTTGACGGCAAGAAGCCTTACAGCTTCCTAAAGTCCGTGATGACTTATGCCGTCCGACCTAAAATCACTTATGCAGGAAAAGCCGTGAAACTGCATGAGCAGAAATTCAATGAAACAATCACGGCAGTTAGGAGTGTGAATTATGTTCCCAATTAAATATATCGACAATAACCTTGTCTGGAACAAGGACAATGAAGTTTTCGCTTACTATGAGCTGATACCCTACAATTACAGCTTCTTGTCGGCAGAACAAAAATATATCGTGCATGACAGCTTCCGACAGTTAATCGCACAGTCCCGTGAGGGTAAAATCCATGCGTTACAGATCGCGACGGAAAGCTCTGTAAGGAGTATTCAAGAACAGTCCAAAAAGCTGGTGTCTGGCAGGCTTCGTGATGTGGCGATACAAAAGATTGATGAACAGACAGAAGCCCTTGTATCTATGATTGGCGATAATCAAATGGACTATCGTTTCTTCTTGGGCTTTAAGCTCATGGTTACGGAGCAGGAAGTCAATTTAAAGAACATGAAGAAATCGCTGTTTATGACGGTCAAAGAGTTTCTAAATGAAGTCAATCACACGCTGATGAATGACTTTGTTTCCATGACAAATGATGAAATCAACCGCTATATGAAAATGGAAAAGCTGTTAGAGAATAAAATCTCTAGGCGTTTCAAGGTTCGACGCTTGGATAAAAACGACTTCGGGTATCTCATGGAACACCTTTACGGCAGGGACGGCGTGGCTTATGAAGATTATGAGTATTCCTTACCAAAGAAGAAATTGAAAAAGGAAACCCTTATCAAGTATTACGACCTTATCCGACCTATCCGTTGTCTGATTGAAGAAAGCCAGCGATACTTGCGTCTGGAGCATGAGGACAGCGAAAGTTATGTATCGTACCTTACTGTCAATGCGATTGTCGGTGAGCTGGATTTTCCGTCAAGTGAAATCTTCTATTTCCAGCAACAGCAGTTTATCTTTCCCGTCGATACGTCCATGAATGTAGAAATTGTAGAAAACCGCAAGGCACTTTCCGTTGTCCGTAACAAGAAAAAGGAGCTGAAAGATTTAGACAATCACGCTTTTCAGTCTGGAAGTGAAACAAGCTCCAATGTGGTGGACGCATTAGACAGCGTGGATGAGCTGGAAACAGATTTAGACCAAAGTAAAGAAAGTATGTACAAGCTCTCTTATGTTATCCGTGTATCCGCTCCCGACTTGGACGAGCTGAAACGCCGTTGTGATGAAGTCAAGGACTTCTACGACGATTTGAACGTAAAACTAGTGCGTCCTGCTGGCGATATGCTGGGACTTCACTCTGAATTTCTCCCTGCCAGCAAGCGATACATCAATGACTATGTGCAGTATGTAAAGTCCGACTTCTTGGCTAGTCTTGGATTTGGAGCGACACAGCAGTTAGGCGAAAACACGGGTATCTATATCGGCTATTCCGTTGATACGGGAAGAAACGTGTACTTACAGCCGTCGATTGCAAGTCAAGGAATTAAAGGGACTGTTACCAATGCTTTAGCTTCTGCCTTTGTAGGAAGTCTTGGCGGTGGCAAGTCATTCTGTAACAACTTACTTGTGTACTATTCTGTTCTCTTTGGCGGTCAAGCAGTCATCTTAGACCCTAAGAGCGAGCGTGGAAATTGGAAGAATACCCTGCCAGAAATTGCACATGAAATCAATATCGTAAACCTTACCAGTGAAAAGGAAAATGCAGGACTTCTTGACCCGTTTGTGATTATGCGTGATGTCAAGGACGCTGAAAGTCTGGCAATCGACATACTCACATTCCTTACGGGTATTTCGTCAAGGGACGGTGAAAAATTTCCCGTACTTCGTAAAGCGGTTCGCTCCGTCGTTCAGAGCGACCAGAGAGGGCTATTGCACGTTATTAAGGAATTGAGAAAAGAAGATACACCAATCGCCCGTAACATTGCCGACCATATCGACAGCTTCACAGATTACGACTTTGCACATCTTCTGTTCTCTGACGGTACGGTGGAAAATGCTATCAGTCTGGAAAACCAGCTCAACATCATTCAAGTAGCGGATTTGGTATTACCCGACAAGGACACGACCTTTGAGGAATACACAACGATTGAATTGTTATCTGTATCAATGCTGATTGTTATTTCTACCTTTGCCTTAGACTTTATCCACTCGGACAGAAGCATTTTTAAGATTGTGGATTTAGATGAAGCGTGGGCGTTCCTTAATGTAGCACAAGGTGAAACGCTCTCTAATAAGCTGGTGCGTGCTGGGCGTGCTATGAACGCAGGCGTTTACTTTGTTACCCAGAGTGCTACGGACGTATCAAAGGAAAGTCTGAGAAATAATATTGGTTTAAAATTCGCTTTCCGCAGTACCGCCATAGAAGAAATCAAGCAGACGTTGGAATTTTTCGGGCTGGATAAAGAGGACGAGAACAACCAGAAGCGATTAAGGGATTTGGAAAACGGACAATGCCTATTTCAAGATTTGTGTGGGCGTGTCGGTGTGATACAAGTACACCCTGTCTTTGAGGAATTACTGACCGCCTTTGATACCAGACCGCCAATCAGCAGAAATGAGGTGGAGTGATGAAAGAAAGGATAAAAGGTGCGTTCACAAGAAAAAGGATATTTCACTTTCTCAAAATGGCTCTGTTCGTCGTGGGACTTACCCTTATCCTGCTTTCACTCTTAGGAACGGTGGCTCATGCGACGGGGCTTGTGGACGACACTATCAATACCGAGAACCTTTATTCAAAATATCCGCTGTCTAACTATCAGCTAGATTTTTATGTAGATAATAGCTGGTCGTGGCTTCCGTGGAACTGGCTGGATGGTATCGGGAAATCGGTACAATACGGGCTTTACTGTATTACCAACTTTGTCTGGACTATCAGCTTTTACCTTTCCAATGCAACGGGATATGTGGTGCAGGAAGCCTATAAATTAGACTTCATCAATGACATGGCAGACAGTATCGGAAAAAGCATACAGACCCTTGCAGGCGTTACCGAGAACGGATTTTCCACTTCGGGATTTTATGTAGGCTTCTTATTGATGATTATTCTAGTTGTTGGTATCTATGTAGCCTATACGGGACTGATAAAAAGAGAAACCAGCAAGGCATTACACGCTGTTATCAACTTTGTTGTGGTGTTCATCTTGTCGGCTTCCTTTATTGCGTATGCTCCCGACTACATAAAGAAAGTGAATGACTTTTCAAGTGATATTAGTACCGCTTCTTTGGACTTGGGAACAAAAATCATGCTTGCAGGCTCTGACAGTCAAGGCAAGGACAGCGTGGACTTGATAAGGGACAGCCTATTCTCTATTCAAGTGAAACAGCCGTGGCTACTCTTGCAATTTGGTAATTCAAATGTGGAAGAAATCGGGGCTGACCGTGTGGAAGCTCTGGTATCTGCCAGCCCGACAGACGAAGATGGGGAAACAAGGGAAAATGTTGTGAAAACAGAGATTGAGGATAACGACAATGACAACCTTACCATTCCACAGGTCGTCAACCGTCTTGGCATGGTGTTCTTCCTGCTCATTTTCAATCTCGGTATCACAATCTTTATCTTTCTGCTTACCGGCATGATGTTATTTTCCCAGATACTTTTTATCATATATGCCATGTTTTTGCCTGTCAGCTTTTTACTGTCCATGATACCGACTTATGAGAACATGGCGAAACAGGCAGTTGTCCGTGTATTCAACGCCATTATGACAAGAGCTGGAATCACGCTGATTGTGACCGTGGCATTTTCGATTTCCAGTATGTTCTACAACATTTCCACAGATTATCCGTTCTTCATGGTGGCGTTTTTGCAGATAATCTGTTTTGCCGGAATCTACATGAAGCTCGGAGAACTAATGAGTATGTTCAGCCTTAATGCGAATGACAGCCAGCAGATAGGTCGCCGGATTTTCCGTAGACCGATGGTGTTCATGCGACACAGGGCAAGACGTATGGAACACGGGATTGCAAGGGCTGTCGGTGCTGGAAGTATTGCAGGTGCGGTGGCTGGTGCAAGTGTTGCCAGAGCCGGAAAGCCAGCAACGAACCAACCGCCAAAGAAACGGGAAAATACCTCTGCCAGCATGGGAAGC
>OIQW01000258.1_pt1 | contig 11382 bp, 10 predicted proteins | sample 1586091 | NCBI WGS metagenome assembly OIQW01 (sample SAMN02675046, study PRJEB24791) | human gut metagenome, SKBSTL021 | isolation source: stool | host: Homo sapiens | place: USA
TCCAGTTCCTCCTTAAAAATTTTTCCTTTTTTTGTATATTCAGACGGCTGTCTGTCTATACTGAAAATATAATATAGTCGTCGATTATATTTGCAAATCATTCTATTAACGAACTATAAAGTGAGGGATTCTTAGTGAAATTATTAAAAAAGAATAATAAGCCTGTCACGCAGGAAAACCAGTACCTCTTGCAGGAAATCGCCCTGACAAAGAGAGCTTTAAGCGCCGCTTATTCAAACTTTGACAACGCTACCGACCCGGATCTGATTGACTGCTATATCTATCAGGTCAACTCCGAACAGAAGCGTTATAAATATCTTCTGCAAAAAGCAAAAGAATATGAAAAATCATCTGCACAAGCTGTTCATATCGCAGATGTATGATGTATTGTATGGGTATAATACACCATTTTAATCTATTTGTCAATACTTATTCTTATATTTTTAGAGTATATTATAATCATAGGAATTTTGTACACTAATCCGTATTTCTGAATGACTTTGTGACACAGGAGATTTCTCATCTGCCATCAGAGAGATTTGTTTTCGCTCAGAAACAAATCCCTGCATGAAAAAAGGACAGATACACCGTATCTGTCCTGATTTATCCTATTACCGTTCCGTCGTTTCTTCTTTTTCCAAAAGCTCCAGCGCTTCTTTTTCATCGGTTTCCTTCCGGGAAATCTTTTTTCTTGGCTTTCCGTAAAAATAAAGGCTGCAAAGTCCCGCAAGCAGGCCGCCCGCAAGCGGTGCCACAAGAAATACCCAGACCTGTGAAAGAGCCTTTACATCACCAAAAACTGCCTTTACAAAGGCTGTACCAAAGCTTTTTGCCGGATTGATTCCTGCGCCTGTAAGTACCAGTCCAAACAGTTCTGCCATGCAAAATGCCATACCGGCTACCAGCCCTGCCACATTTTTGTACGCTGTTTTCGCCGTCACACTGAGAAATGCCAGCACAAAGACAAATGTCAAGAGCAGCTCCGTAACAAATGCACCCCAGACATTAATTTTTAAGAAAGCCGATGTATCTGCATAACCATTTGTGCCAAGTCCGACCAAATCATATCCATAGGACTGATACTGGGATATTACCTGTGCGTCAAATGACTTTGACAATCCATACAGGGCAAATGCCGCTGCAAGTGCGCCAAACACCTGTGATACCACATAACCCATAAAATCCACGACACTGAGCCTTCCGGCAATCAGCATGCCCGCCGACACTGCCGGATTACAATGTGCTCCCGATACCGTGCCAAAAACGTATAACAGCACCGCCACCGTAAAACCGGCTGTCAGCGCAATGCCGACAACACCGAGATACCCCGCATATCCACCCGTGAATGAGACTGCCCCGCATACCATAAATGTCAGGATAAATGTGCCGAGAAATTCTGCCAGATATTTTTTCATTTTCCTGTAATCCTCCATTTTTTATTTTTAACTCATCAGGCGTGCCAGAAAAACACTTGCTGCAATTCCCGCTGCTGTCGATACAAGTGCTCCCGCAAGCGTCCACCGCGTCTTTCGCACCTTTGCCGCCAGAAAATAGACCGACATTGTATAAAATATCGTTTCTGTACAGCTCATCATAATGGATGTAATCAGTCCTATGTAAGAATCCGTTCCATATTCCCGGAACAAATCCAGTGATAACCCCGTTGCCGCCGAAGAACTGAACATTCTGACGATAATCAGAGGAATCATCTGTGAGGGAATCCCAAACAGGTCTGTCAGTATTCCGATCTTTGCGGAAATCCACGCAAGGAAACCGGATGCCCGCAAAATTCCAACTGCCATCATCAGTCCAATCAGTGTCGGAAGAATGGACACCACCGTTTTCATGCCGTCTTTTGCACCTTCAACAAATACATCATAGACATCCGTCTGATGTATGATTCCGTCCACAACCACATAAAAAATAATGAGTGGAATAATAAATGCGGATACTGCAACGATAAATCCCATGAAACCACCGTCATTTTGTACATTATTATAAATATATGACGTCAGTACAAATGTTATGCCGATTTTCCTGCCATTATCTTACAAAATACAATCGCAGCCAGTGTACTGACTGTGGTCGCAAGAATTGCCGGTGCTACAATTGCCGTCGGATTCACACTGCCGTACTGGCTGCGGTATGCAATAATATTGACCGGAATCAGCTGAATCGAAGAAATATTAATTACAAGAAAGGTACACATATCTGTGCTGGCGCGGCTGTTTTCCACGTTTAACTCTGAAAGCGCTTTCATTGCACGCAGTCCCGCCGGTGTCGCCGCCCAGCCAAGCCCTAAAAAATTGGCGATGACATTGGTGGTAATATGCTGCATCGCATCGTGGTCTTTTGGTACACCCGGAAACAGCCACTGCATCAATGGCAGAATCGCTTTGGTACATTTATCAATCAGTCCTGAGCGATTGGCAATTTCCATAAGCCCCGTCCAAAGAGACATCACACCAAGCATGGTAATGCACAACGTAACCGCTTCTTTTGCCGAATCGAGCGCTCCGTCCGATACAGCTGTCATATTGCCGGTAAAAGCGCCGTATACAATTCCGATTACAATCATTGCCGCCCACAAATAATTTAACATGCTGCTCCATTTCCACATGAAATCATGAAATATACTAAATTCATCTTCAATATATGCGTAAATTTTCTGCCGCATGTCTGTTATCCGTTTATCTTTTGGCGTGTTCTTCTTTAAATTTTAAAATCATTTCTCTTGTCAGGCTGATGCCGTCATCTTCGAGTTCAAGGTCATCTGCATAGGCCCATTTTCCGACAGACAGCTCATCTTCCTGCAAGCTGATTGTATCGTCACCGTCCAGTTCGCAAAAAAATCCCGCAAGCAGCGAACCGCTTAACGCCCACGGCTGGCTCTTGTAATACCGGATATTTTTTACGTGAAGCCCTACTTCTTCCATGACTTCCCGCTCTACGGTCTGTTCCAGCGTTTCTCCGATTTCCGTAAATCCGGCAACCAGCGCATAATTTTTATATGTTCTTCCCGCATATTTGGTGAGCAATATTCTGTCCCCGTCTGTCACGCCGATAATCACCGCCGGACAAATTTTCGGGAACACCATATTGTTGCAGCACATGCATCGCACCATGCGTTCCTTTTTATCGTGTACCATCGGTTTTCCGCATCTGCCGCAGAAACGGTTGTCACGGTACCAGCCATATAAATGATATGCCGTAATCGCTGCAAATGCCCTGTATTTCGGTACGGCACTGCGGAAGATATTGACACCTAAAAAATCATAGCCGTCTAATTCGCTTTGATATTCCTCATGCACTTTCGCATCGGAAAGCTCTCCCTGAAAGCTGCCCTCCAGCACTTCTCCTTTGCGCATTGCCAGAAAATACTGGATTTCATCGACAGACAATACATAAATAAACGTGTATTTTGCCGCATCTGTCTGTGTGCAGAATTCTTCGTAATCAGGATAATAAATTTTTTCATCCTGCCATTTTGCAAGCACACTGGAACCCTCAAATAAAAGAATAATATCGCTTTTCTGCGGTGTCAGCCACCTGAACTGATTGTCCAGATGGCGTGGTAAAATATCCTGAATCATCGGTATTGTCCTCTCTTTATTTAGAAGTAAACCAGTTCGTCTTCCGGTGCTTCTGCCGTCTCTACTTTCTGCACATAAAGAACCGGACCTTTTTTCTTATATGCCATCTGGAACTCATATGCAATCTGTGCCGTTACCGTAATCCACTGTCTATTTTCAAGAGAAGATATTTTATCGTAAAAACTGATATAACCGATAAAGGAAGTATCCTCTGCACAACAGGTCATGACCTTTCTGCCCGGTACAAAATTTTTGTCTTTAAAATATTTATTTTTTAAAACCTGCCCCTTAAAGCGTACGGTTTTACCCTTATACACTTCAGGGCGCTCGGAAACGTCCATGTACCAGATGCCGTAATCGCAGTCATCGACCTCAATCACATTTGCATTGACATCATACGGAAGCTGCTCTGCAATGGACATCATATCGCCGTTTTTGTCTTCAAAGACTATCTGTACGTATGAATTTAACGCTTTCATGCTTCTTCTGTAGCTGCCAAGATCCATGCCGCTGCTGCAGCGGTTAAAAATAACCATATCTACATTTTTAACCATTTCAGCCATGATGGATTTCATATTTGCCCACTGTACACCGAAGGTTTCTGCATTCACCAGTGTAATGGACTGGTAAATCTGCCAGCCAAACGGCTTTGCAGTTCCCATTAAAAGTGCAGGGTCCCACATGCCGTTATACTCGACAATAACAATCCATGGGTCATACTGCTTATCCAGTTCTTTTAACTTTTCTTCGGTTAAATCTTCTTTTTCAAGTACAACCATGCTCACACCGTTATCTTTGAGCATTTTTTCATCGTACTCCTCCTCGCCTTCTTCGCATACAATAAGCAGCTTATTTTTTGCTTCCGCAAACTGTCCCATCTCAATTGTTTCTGTTATAAAACGAGTCTTTCCGCTGTCTAACTGTCCGTTTATAAAAAATATCGGAATCTGGTATTCTTCTTCTGCCATATGTCCTTCCTTTCAACTCCTGTCCCTGTGAATTGCCGCAGAGCTTAGGCGATTTCAAATAATGTTTTTAACGCATCTTCTTTTAATTCGGCACCGATAACACAGATTCTTCCTGTAAAATCTGCCTTGCCGTCACGGATTTCGTATTCTCCCGGTACTAAATCAAAATACATCCATGTGCCGTCCGTGCAAGGAAGCATACCCTTTGAACGCAGAATCTTACCATATTCTTCTGTTTCAGCCAGCTTCTTTAAAATACCTTCAAGTGTTGCTTTATCATATTTATTCGGTGTTTCCGTACCCCAGCTTGAGAATACATCATCTGCATGATGATGTCCCTCATGGTGGTGATGATGGTCGTGTCCGCAGCCACAGCCACATTCTCCATCATGATCGTGATGATGTTCATGGTCGTGGTCATCATGGTCATGTCCGCAGCCGCACTCCTCGTCATGATCGTGATGATGATGGTCATGTCCGCAGCCACATTCCTCGCCGTCATGGTGATGGTGATGTTCATGCTCATGTTCTTCGTGTGCTTTTTCGGCTGCTTCCGCAAGCATTTCCAGTTCAAGGTTGGTTACATTTTCCATAGCACCTAAAATCTGCGCACCTTCTAAGTCATCCCAAGGAGTTGTGATGATGTGTGCATTTTCATTGACAGTGCGAATCAGTTCGATTGCCTTCTTTAACTTGTCTTCGCTGACATTCTGTGTACGGCTTAAAATGATTGTGCCTGCATGTTCAATCTGGTTGTTGAAGAATTCACCGAAGTTCTTCATGTATACTTTTACTTTAGAAGCATCTGCTACAGTTGATGCACTGTTTAAGCGGATTTCATTTTCGATATGAAGGTCCTTTACTGCCTTAATGACATCGGAGAGCTTGCCGACACCTGACGGCTCGATGATGATTCTGTCCGGATGGTACTTGTCAACAACTTCCTTTAAAGATGTACCGAAGTCGCCTACCAGTGAACAGCAGATACAGCCGGAATTCATTTCCCTGATTTCCACGCCGGAATCCTTTAAAAATCCACCGTCAATACCGATTTCGCCAAATTCGTTTTCTATCAGAACGACCTGCTCGTCCTTTAATGCTTCTTTTAATAATTTACTGATTAAAGTGGTTTTTCCTGCACCTAAAAATCCTGAAATAATATCTACCTTTGTCATGATTATCTTCCTTTCTGCCTTTACGGCAAGTTCTAATCTTTTCCTTATCTTTTATTATACCAATGCTGTCAACTCCCCTGTTCCTGCCGATAAATATAAAATTCTTATTAAATATAGTCCGAAATATACGGAATCTTGTGAAACAATACATCATCTAAATGTTCTGCAGCTTCCTCCGTGCCTTCTATCCGCTCCATTTCATACAGACGTTCTGCGGTCTTGTATCCTAAAAGCAGGGTTGTGAGTGTCGCAATGCTCATTTTTAAGGTATAATCTGCGGGTTCTTTTGTAATTTTACAGTGTCCGTCCTCAAACAGCACCGTCACCGTCTTATTATTCCATGAAAGCAGTTCATCATGCAGTTCAAACGCAATCCGCACCGGTTTTTCGTCCGGGTCGCACGGATAATTTTCAAAGAACTGCTCCACATCGACGATTCTGCCCATGCAGTACGGACGAATCATTTCGCGGATATCGCCGTCATCCATTTCAAAGGCTATCGGCTCGCTAAAATAGGTGTTTCCGCGGACTTCATCAATCATGGATTCATGCGCACGGATATACTCCCACAAGCCTTGCTGTGCCTCACGGTTTAAATAAATCATTTCTTTTATGTGCATAATGTCGGACTTGATTAGATAAACCATGTAACCGCACGGCTTATCCGCTTCATTGTAATAGACTGCCACATTGGTGTCGTCCTCGTCCCAGCGCCAGTATTCTTCCCATGCCAGCGCATTGCGGAACAGACAGCCGTGTGTCACGGATGCAAAAGTCGAATGAAGATTCATAAAATCGGCATTTTCCCAGTCCACGCGGCGCACATACCCCGGCGCAGTCGCTTTCGCCGGTATCTGGCGGTCTTTGACCGTATAGGAGATTTTATTGGATACGATTTCCCAGCCAAGCTTGTGATACAGCGGAATGGAATACGGATACAACAGTGCAAACGACTGGCCCTTATGCCGCATATTGGTCAGGCTCTTTACCATGAGTTTTTTCATAATGCCGTGTCCCGAATACTCCGGATAGGTGCAGACACTTGTTACAAATCCGATCTGAAAAACCGTGTCGTAAATATTCATTTTGAGCGGATAAACCGCAAACTGCGAAATGAGTGTCTTTCCGTCAAAACAGCCCAGCACGTCCGCACGGTCTAAGACCGGGAACTTGGACTGTTTAATCTCATCGTCCCGCCAGCCGGTTTCTGCCAGTTCCTGTTCTGTCACCTGAAAAGCGTACCGGAGCAGCGCATTATACTGGTTGACATCATCCGTTTCCGTTTTTAACGTTCGTATTTCGTATTTTGTTTTCCTAGCCATTTTATCCATACCCTTTTCTTCATTTTCATAGTAAAAGCCTATGATGCAAAACACCACAGGCTGTTATCATACCCTATATTACATTTTAAATCTATATCCGACACCCCAGATGGTTTCAATATACTGCGGCTTTGACGTATCATACTCAATCTTTTCACGAATCTTTTTGATATGCACGGTAACGGTTGCAATATCACCGATAGAATCCATATCCCAGATTTCTTTAAACAGTTCGTCCTTTGTAAATACGTGGTTTGGGTGCTCTGCAAGGAATGTCAGCAGATCAAATTCCTTCGTCGTAAAAACTTTTTCCTCGCCGTTGACAAAAACACGTCTTGCCGTCTTGTCAATCTTAATGCCGCGGATTTCAATCACATCATTTTCCTGCTTTGCACTGCTGACCAAGCGCTCATATCTTGCCAGATGTGCTTTTACTCTTGCCACCAGTTCGCTCGGACTGAACGGCTTTGTCATATAATCATCTGCGCCGACACCCAGTCCGCGGATTTTATCAATGTCTTCTTTCTTTGCCGATACCATGATAATCGGTGTGTTTTTGACTTCACGGACCTGACGGCAGATTTCATAACCGTCCGTTCCCGGCAGCATGACATCTAAAATCATAATATCAAAATCTTCATTTAAAGCGGTTGCCAGTCCCTGTGTACCGTCTGACTTAATGACAACTTCAAAATCACTTAATTCCAGATAATCTTTTTCAATTTCTGCAATGGCTTCTTCATCTTCTACTATTAATACTCTGCTCATACCCCAATTTCCTTTCTGTTTTACATTTCTGTGTTACATTTTATCTGAGTCCCTTTGCACTCTTTTTTCCACTTTTATCTTCTATACAATAATGGGAATTATCTTTATATTTTAACAGATTGATATGCATGGCTGTTCCTTCGCCCTCCACACTTTCTGCCCAGATTTTTCCCTTGTGGTCTTCAATAATTTTTTTAACAATGGCAAGTCCGATACCGCTTCCGCCCTGCCTGCTGTTTCTTGATGAATCCGTTCTGTAAAAACGTTCAAAAATACGCGGCAGTTCTCTTGCCCCAATGCCTTTTCCGTTGTCTGCCAGCAGAATGTGTACATAATCACCCTCGTCATAAACGGCAATTGTAATTTTTTCTTTCCGGCTTTCGTCGCGGTATTTTACGGAGTTGCTGACAATATTGTTGATGACACGCTTTAACTGTTCCGCATCTGCAACGATAAACACATCATCCCCCGCATAACAACGGTAATCCAGATCAATGCCCTGCGCTTCTAAGTCAATCTTAATCTCCTCACAGCAGTCATCAAAATATCCCTTAATCGGAATCTTTGCAAAGGAATACGGCACACGGTTGGTATCTAACTTGGAATAAATCGTTAGCTCATCAATCAGCTTGTCCATATCATTGACCTTATTGGCAATTGTACGCAGATACTTTTCCTGCTTCTGCGGTGTATCCGCAATACCGTCCTGAATCCCTTCCACATAACCTTTAATCGCCGTCAGCGGTGTCTTTAAATCATGTGAAATATTGCGGATCAGCTCTTTTTCTTCCATATCGGAACGAATCTTGTCTTCGGACGACTGCTTTAAAATGACACGCATTTCCTCAAAATCACGGCACACATCACCGATTTCATTTTTCGGGACATTCGGCATTTCAAAATCAAAATTACCCGCCTGTATATTATGTGTCGCCAGCTTCAGCTTATTAAGCGGTGTCACAACGGAACGGTATATCCACAGATTCAGTATCAGGCTTGTAATCACCAGTATCAGAAAAACTGCCGCAAACAGTTCGATTGCAAACATTTTCAGCTGCGGTACAATCTGATTTAATGATGTCAGAATGGATACACTGTATTCATTGCCCTGACTGTCGGAAAAATTAATCTGCTTTACCAGTGTCTGGTAGTCGCCGCCCTTATAAAGTGCCACATCACAAATGTTCTCATCTTCATCATATGCCGGAAGCAGCTCATCAATATTTTTTCCTTTAAGCACCTCTGACTGATATGTATAGACCCCGTTTTTACGGACAACCAGCTCTGAGAGCTTCTCTGACAGTCTGTAATCAATATGCTCCAGATAGCTTTCATCGTTAAACTTTTCCGGATTTTCCTCTGCAATTTCACGGATATCGTCATAAATATTTTCCGTAATCTTTCCCATCAGCTCCATCGGCGAGTAAAAATCAATCAGAAATGTCTGACTGTCTATCTCATAGGTCTGGTACATATTCTGTGCATGGATTTTATACATGCCGCAGATAACCAGTCCGCACAGAACCATCGGAAGAATACTCATAATGCAAAAAGTTAATATTAATTTATTTTTCAGTTTCATTGTCATCTTCATTTCTGCGCACGCCCTGCGTCTATTTTAGCTATATTCTGCAGCCTATATGATTCCGGTCCGCATAATGAATTTGTGTTCTGTGCGCACGGACACAAAATGCGTGTGTGAAATAGATAAATACCAAATTTATCATATCACAAATTGTCTTATTTTTATCAAAACAAACAATAAATTTTATTAAATATTAGTAATAAAAGTAAAAAAGCTGGTACACACCCACGTTTCCGCATTAGTGTATACCAGTTTTCATCAGCCGATTTTTAATTTAAATTTCTGTACATCTCTTTCTGAATCGACACGTTCAATTAAAGCACCAAGACTTCTTAACTTTCCTTCAAAATCTTCGTACCCTCTCTGAATATATTCAATGTCCTCAATTTCGGAAATGCCTTCCGCTGCAAGTGCTGCAAGTACAAGTGCCGCACCCGCACGTAAATCCGGTGCTGCAAGCTGTGCGCCTGTAAATCCGGATACACCTTCGATATAAGCGGTGTTACCCTCTACCTTAATCTTGCTGCCCATGCGGTTTAATTCGTCTACATATTTAAAACGGTTTTCAAAAATGCTTTCCGTTACCATGCTTGAACCGTTGGCAAGTGCAAGAACAACTGCCATCTGTGGCTGCATATCCGTTGGAAATCCCGGATACGGGAGTGTCTTTACATTGGTAGATTTTAATTCTTCACTGCCAATAACACGTACGCTGTCATCACCTTCAATGACCTGACATCCGATTTCAAGCAGCTTTGCAGATAAAGATTCCAGATGTTTTGGAATGACATCTCTTACCGTAATATCACCTTTGGTTGCTGCTGCCGCAAACATAAATGTTCCCGCTTCAATCTGATCCGGAATAATCGAATACGTCGTACCGTGCAGACGGGAAACGCCTTTAATACGGATAACGTCTGTTCCGGCACCTTTGATATTCGCGCCCATTGCATTTAAGAAGTTCGCTACATCTACGATATGCGGCTCTTTTGCTGCATTTTCAAGAATCGTATCGCCTTCTGCCATGCAGGAAGCTAACATCAGGTTAATTGTTGCGCCGACTGTCACGACATCAAAATAAATGTGGCTGCCCACAAGCTTTTCTGCCTTTGTATGAATCTTTCCGTAGGAAATATCCACTTCCGCACCCAGAGCCTTAAAGCCCTTGATGTGCTGGTCAATCGGACGGCTTCCGATATTACATCCGCCCGGAAGAGCCACCTGGGATTCCTTGTACTTTCCAAGCAGTGCGCCCAGTAAATAATATGACGCCCTGATTTTCTTAATATATTCGTAATCTACATTAATATCACTGATAGAACCACCGTTAATCTGAACGGAATTATTGTATACATAAGTAACCTTTGCACCAATCCCCTCAATTGCCTGTAAAAGTACACGAATATCCCGTACATTCGGCACGTTTTCTATCGTTACCGTTTCATCTGTCATAATCGCAGCAGCGAGAATGCCGAGTGCTGCATTCTTTGCTCCACCTATGGAAACTTCTCCTTGAAGGCGTACTCCACCCTTAATCACATACTGTTCCATTGTTATGCACCTCTATCTTATCTATATCAACTTCATTATTATTTTCAACATATTCTGTTAAATTATAACATAAACATCACATTTGTAAAGAGTACAGCCAAAAAAACCTTGCGAAAATAGCTTTGTTTTGCAAAGGCGCATTTACAGTATATGCTTTATCTGATACATAAGAACTATCTTTTACTGAATAAAGCGCAGTGGATTTACGGTGCTGCCGTTTATCCACAGCTCAAAATACAGACACGGTTCATCGCAGTTTCCGGTACTGCCGCTGTTGGCAATCAGCTGTCCTGCTGTCACATTCTGCCCTTTTACCACACCAATTGCATCAAGGTGTCCATATCTTGTTACGGAGCCGTCTTTATGTGTAATGTCAATACAATATCCGTAATCTGCATACCATCCGGTACGTGTCACCGT
>OIQW01000266.1_pt1 | contig 11168 bp, 9 predicted proteins | sample 1586091 | NCBI WGS metagenome assembly OIQW01 (sample SAMN02675046, study PRJEB24791) | human gut metagenome, SKBSTL021 | isolation source: stool | host: Homo sapiens | place: USA
ACATCTTCCACTTTTAGCTTGAATCTTTTTTCCATGAATTTCACCTTCCACTTACATAGTTTCTCAGAATTTCCAGAAAAAAGCAAGTGAAAATTACACAAACGCACACTTTCCTACGTTTCGACATACACGTGTATTATTATAAGGTTGCCGCAGGCACACTGTGGAAGCGTGGGACGATGTGATTTCTATGTGAAAATTCAAACGATTTTCTTAAAGCGGTGGAAATCGTTTGTAAAATTGTTTATAGTAGATTATGATATAGGATGTGTAAATGACACAATCATAACTTTAAATATCTGACACACTGATCGTGTGCATTCGATACGACAAGGAGGAAACATCATATGGATAAAAAGCAACAGCCAAAGGCAGTCCGCAGGAAGTCAGGCCAGGGCGGTGGAAGGATATTCCGCAGCATTGTCATCGTTTTCCTGGCACTGGTACTGGTCGGAGGGGTTTCCGTATTCTTCATGCTGAGCACGATTGTCGGCTCTGTGGATACGGATGATATGGCGGATAAAATCGTCAATCGGGAGCCATCGACATTTTATGCGGCAGACGGTACGAAAATTTATGAATGGGGCGGTGTCAGCCGGGAAAATGTCACCTACAAGCAAATTCCCCAGTCTACGATCGATGCCTTTCTGGCAATCGAGGATTCCCGTTACTTTTCCCATAACGGATTCGACCTTCCCCGCTTCATTTCCAGTGCTTTATTCAATGTAAAGTCCGGAAGCTTTGCACAGGGCGGTTCCACACTGACCATGCAGACCATCGACAACTTCATCATGAAGCCGGAAGAGGAAAAGGCCGAAAAAGAGGGCAAGACATATTCCGCGTTGGAAAAAGTAGAACGTAAGGTACAGGAAATCTACATGAGTATGAGTCTGGAAAAGGACCTGTCCAAGGAAGAAATCATTACGAAGTATCTGAATGAAATCAATTTCGGTGACAGTGCCCGCGGTATTCAAAAGGGTGCTGAATATTATTTTGGTAAGAATGTTGAGGAATTAAATCTGACGGAAAGTGCCTTTCTGGCCGGTGTCATCAACGCACCAAACAGCTATAATCCCTACCGTGGCTACGACAAGAGCACCGGTGATAACTTCTATCAGTATGCGAGTGAGCGTAGAGATGAAACACTGAATCTGATGCTGAAGCACGGCTATATTACGGAAACCGAATACAAGCTGGCAAAAAGCACAAAGCTGGCATTCCAGCTGACCGGAGAGAAGAAAAAACCATCTGCCGGCTCTGATAAATATTACGACTATGTATATGAAGCTGCGAAGGAAGTACAGGCGCTTACCGGAGAGGATCCTGCACTTGTTCCCATGAAAATCTATACATCCCTGGATATCCATGCACAGGATCATGCCAATGAATTATCCAGCGGTAGGTCTGTCGAATTCTTCTCGGACAGCAATTTCCAAATCGGATTCACTGTTTTAAACAATCAGACCGGCGAAATCGTCGCCGTTTCCGGAGGCCGCGGCGATGTGGAATCCAAGACCTATTTGAATCGCTATACAGAGCCGAAGAGTGTTGGCTCCACCATCAAGCCGCTGCTGGATTATGCGCCAACCTTTGATAAGCTGGGATGGGCTACCTCCCGTGTCATGGAGGATAAGCCGCTGAATATTACCGGATGGTCTGTACAGAACTCCGATGGCAATTTCTATGGAAAGGTCAGCCTGGAGCGTGCTGTATCCAAGTCCCTGAATACGATTGCCGTGCAATCCCTGCAGGCTCTTCTGGAGAGTGAAGGGCAGGATGCAATGATTCAGTATCTAAAGAATTTAGGCTTCAGTGATTCGGTTGCCGATGCCTTCAGTCTTCAGTATTCCATCGGTGGTGCGGAAATGAAGGGCTCCACGACGCAAATGGCAGCTGCCTATGCAGCCCTGGCTAATGGCGGCTATTATATTGAACCGCACATGGTCACAAAGGTGGAATATAAGGATGAATCCAGAACCTTCGACAACAAGCCGAAGAAAACGCGCGTCATGTCCGAGCAGGCAGCTTATATGATGAGTGATCTGCTGTACAAGGCAGTAAACGGCAAAACAAAGGGTGAAAACCTGATGGGTTCCCTTGGCTTCGGCGCCTATCCTGTCTATGGTAAGACAGGTACCAGTGACTGGGCCGACTTGGGTGTGGCATACGGTATTCCCGTTCTCGCAATGAAGGATGAATGGATGATAAATTATACAAGCGAATACACAATCGCGACCTGGTCAGGCTTTGATGCAGCAAAGGAAGGCGCATATTTCACAATGGATATGATTAACGCAAATATCCCCGGCTGGATCAACAAATCCATGCTGGATACCATCAGCTCCAACGCTGTTCGTATTCAACAGCCGGATGGCATCAGCTCCTATGGCGGCGGTCTGATCAAGACCGAATGGCTCTCTTCGGCAGCAAAGAACAACCCGATGACAGAACAAAATGCGAATGTCACCAACAGCAAGCTGGAAGCGGCAATATCCAGTGCTGCAGGCATGAATGCAGATGATTATACGGCGGAAAGCTATGCCAAGCTGAAGGAAGCTCTGGATGCGGCACGAAAAGTGATGGCGAACTCTGCGGCAACACAGGAGGAAATCGATGCGGCACGAAGTGCATTGGAAGCCGCCATGCAGGGACTTGTAAAGAAAGAGGAAACACCGAAGACGGATACCTCGGCACTGAGCTCGGCCCTGAACAGTGCGCAGGGCTATGTGGATACCACCAAATATCAAAGCGATAAGGTTGCGGCTTTGCAAAGTGCAATCAGCAGCGGTAACAGTGTGCTTGCGAATAAGGACAGTACGCAGGAACAGATTGATGCGGCGACCGCTGCCATCAATACAGCTGTGCAGAATTGTATCAGCTCCCCTGTGCAAACCACACCACCGCCGGATACCGGTGGCGACGCAAACAACGGCAACGGTACAACACCTCCTTCGGACAACACCCAGAACAACCAGAATAATCAAACACCGGCACCATAAAGCAGGACAGGATCGATTTATGATCCTGTCTTTTATTCTTTACCTTTATAAAAGTAAATTTTTCCAACAACATTGCCCGCAAAAGTAGAAATAAGAAGGAAATTTGTATATAATAGAAAAAGGTGATAAATGTGATAGGATATCCAAATAGAAAAGTGATGCCGACACCAGCCGTTAAAGCCCAGGATAACCACATGGGAAGAGGGATGTCGTTGGAGAATGATTTGAATGATTCCAATGCATATTACTGCAGCTGCGATCGTGCATTGATACATAAGAAGCCGACACCGATACAGGTTGTCAAGGTTGATTACCCTGAGCGCAGTGCCGCCAAAATTACGGAAGCCTATTATAAAACACCAAGTACAACAGATTACAACGGTATCTATCGTGGAAGAGCTATCGATTTTGAAGCAAAGGAAACAAGGCAGAAGACCTCGTTCCCCTTCAAAAGCATTCATCCACATCAGATTGAGCATTTAAAAAAGGTGATACAGCATGGAGGAATCGGATTTTTCATTATCCGTTTCACCTGCTTCGAAGAAACCTATCTGATCGATGCCGCAATACTGATTGACATGTACTATGAGGGAGAACGCAAATCGATATCTTACATGAAAGTGAAGGAAGTAGGTTCCCTTATCCGTATGGGTCTGACACCGAGATTATGTTATCTTGATAACGTCGATGCCCTGTACTTCAAGGAGGAAAAATCATATGGAACAAAATCCAAACGAGGAAACGGTTGATGTGAATGCATCACCGCAGCAACCAGAAGCAAAGGACACCTTAGAAACAACAGATGACATGGATTCACAGGCTTCTGTGAAAATGGAAGGCTCCACGGAAGCAGATACGTCAGCTTCAAAGGAAAAGGAAGCAGTACCGGTTGAGACAGCATTGGAGACTGAACCTGCACAGGATACAGAAAAAGCCCCAGTTGACGCTGATACGAAAGCTGAAGCGACGGAAAATGATACTGATGAAGAAAAAACGTCAGCCACAACAGAAGTATCCGATACAGCAGCTGCAAAGACAGAATCTGGTGCAGAAGGAATGCCGTCTGATTTCAACACCGCAGAGAATGCTTCTGCAGATACAGCCGTTTCTGAGGAGGCTATCCCTGCAGAAAACTCTCCAAAAGCAAGCCTAGAAAACGCCTCTTCTGAGGATGAGACTTTTTCAGAGCAAGCTGTGCAGGAGCCTGTTTCAGCAGAAGCTGTCGACACAGACATACTGAATGGAAAAGCTTTCCCTGCAGAAGACTCTCCAGAAGCAAGCCTGGAAGAAGACGTCGCTTCTGAAGATGAACCTTTATCAGAGCAAGCTGTGCAGGAGCCTGTTTCGGCAGAAGCTGTCAACACGGACATACTGAATGAGGAAATGCTTGTCAGTGAGGATGCTGAGGAAGCAGACTCTGCCAATCGTAAAAAGAAGCCTGAGAAAAACAAAGGCAAGCTAAGCAGAGGGCGTAAAATCGTCAACGGCATTATCATTGCTTTTCTGACAATCGCCTTACTTGGCAGCGGGACAGGTGCTTATCTGCTTTACCACATCGCACATAAGGCTGATCCTGATGGAATGGTAGAAAAGATGAAAAGTGACGAGCCGTCTGTATTCTATGCAAGTGACGGAAAGACAATCATCGGAGAGCTGGGAGAAGAAAGCCGCGAAAACATCACCTATGAACAGGTTCCGCAATCAACAATTGATGCTTTTCTGGCTATTGAGGATTCCCGTTTTTATTCTCATAACGGATTTGACCTTCCCCGTTTTATCTCCAGCGCATTCAACAATATGAAATCCGGTGACCTTTCACAGGGAGGCTCTACGCTGACCATGCAGACGGTCGACAATTTCATCATGAAGCCTGTGGAAGACAAGATGCAGAAGGAAGGAAAATATTTCAGCACCAAGGAAAAAATCGAACGCAAAATTCAGGAAATTTATCTGAGCATGTGTCTGGATGACGAATTGAGCAAGGAAGACATCATGACAAGATACCTGAATCAGATCAACTTCGGGCAGCATACCCGTGGAATCCAAAAAGGTGCACAATATTACTTTGGCAAAAATGTAGAGGATCTGAACCTGTCGGAAAGTGCTTTCCTCGCCGGCGTTATCAATGCGCCAAACAGCAACAATCCCTACAACGGCATCATCGATGGTGACAATTACTATCAGCAGGCAATGAAGCGGCGGGATGAAACACTGTATCAGATGCTGAATCACGGCTACATAACAGAGACAGAATACAAGCTGGCAAAAGCAACAAAGCTGGCGTTTCAGGTTGCCGGAGAGCCGGATGCTGCTGAACTGGACCCTTATAAGGACTACGTGCGTGCGGCGGCGGATGAAATCATCGATAAATACGGGGTTGATCCGGCTACCACGCCAATGAAGGTATACACAGCACTGGACATCAATGCACAAAAGGCCGCGAACAAGGCATCCAGCGGAAAGGTCGTCGGCTTAACCGATAACAAGTATTATCAAATCGGCTTTACTGTTCTGAATAACAAAAACGGTGAAGTTATCGCTGTGAGTGCAGGCAGAACCGACATCAAATCCGCAGACGGTCAGGTGCATTTCCGTTTCCGTGAGCCGCATCAGCCTGGTTCCAGTATCAAACCGATCTTTGATTACGCTCCATCCTTTGATAAGATTGGTTACTGTACCTCCCGTGTATTTGTAGACAAGGCAATCAGCTTCGGTAACTGGAATGTTATCAATGCAAACGGTTCATACAATGGCAAGGTATCCATGGAGCGTGCGATTGCACAGTCTTTGAACACCCCTGCTGTACAAACCTTTGATGCCCTGTTAAATCGCGTTGGCTATGATGAAATGATCAGCTATGCCAAGAAAATGGGCTTTGATCCGGATGTCGCAAAGAACATGGATATTCAGTATTCCATAGGGGCTTCCGGTATGATGGCCTCCCCTACCGAAATGGCAGCGGCTTATGCGACACTAGCAAATGGCGGCACCTACAATGAGGCGCATATGGTACGGAAAATCGTATACAAAAACGAAGATAAAACCATCAAGGCAAAGGTTCAAACACATCAGCCGCTATCTCCGCAGGCTGCCTACATGACCAGCGATCTGCTTTACCGTGCAATTTTCGGGAAAGACAGTGGTTGGAATTTAATGAGCCGTTTAGGCTTTGGTGCCTATCCGGTATATGGAAAGACCGGAACGAGTGACTGGGCGGATGATGCCTGGAAGTATGGCGGCCCTATGAAGGATGAATGGATGATCAATTACACAAGCGAATACACCATCGCTACGTGGAGCGGCTTTGACAGCGGTATTGAGGGCAAGCCTACATATATCAGCGAAGAAATACTGAATGCCAATATTCCGGGCTGGATCAACAAATATATGCTGGACAGCATCGCAACCGGAAATGAGCATATGATATCCAGTCCGGGCGGCATCAGCAGCTATGGCGGCGGTATGATCAAGTCCGAATGGCTGGCAACTGCCAAGCAGAACAATCCATTAACAATCGCTAATTCCAAAACAAACAATAAGGCATTGAAATCTGCAGTAAGCTCTGCCAAGGGTATGAAATCTTCTGATTATACGGCGGAAACCTACAGCAAGCTGCAGGCGGCAATTGCAGCTGCGGAAAAAATTCTAAAGGATGATATGGCTCCACAGGAGGATATTGATAAGGCGAAGGCAGATTTGCAGGCAGCCTTGAACGGTCTGGTATCCAGCGCAAATAAGAGCAGTCTGAATGCTGCCCTTACCAAGGCGGCAGGCATCAATACCTCTCTGTATACACCAGAGAGCATCCATGCATTAAACGCTGCTGTAAACAGCGCAAAATCAGTCTATGACAATAAAAAATCCACACAGGCACAAATTGATGCACAAACCTCTGCCGTGAACAATGCCATCAACACGCTGGTACAGAAGCCGGTAATCAGTCGTGATGCATTAAATGAAGCAATCAACAAAGGAAACGCCATCAACCGCAACTCCTATACGGTAGAAAGTATTCTACAATTTGAAAGTATATTAAATGTCGCAAAAACAGTATATGGGGATGCAAATGCCACACAGGCACAGATCGATGAACAGACAGCTAAAGTAAACGCTGCCCTGACAGAGGTTTTAAAGCCTGCACAATAAATGCAGATAATGTTTAAAAAAGGGTGATTCTCATGTGGAATCATCCTTTTCTTTCTGCTTTCAAACAGAAATGCATAACGCGTACACCATGCTTGTCTGGGACACACAGCGTTTAATCCACCTGCATCCAAGATCAGAGCAGCAATGCCGTTAGCTTGCCATGTCTCATTATACTTCCATAGTATTTCATCTTATTCAAAAAAACGACCCGCAATGGATCGTTTTATGACTTTTTGGAATTTCGATATGCTTCCAGCTTATCCTTTTTACAAAACTCCTTAAACGGACATTCCTCGCATTTCGGATTTCGTGCCGTACAGAAATATCGTCCGAAGAAGATAAACAGATGATGTGCCCGGTTCCAGCGTTCCCGCTTCAGCTTACGCTTCAGCTTCTGTTCTACGACCTCCACACTGTCCTGCACCTTGGCAAGCCCCAGTCGCTTGGAAATACGTTCCACATGCGTATCCACCGCAATGCTGGGGATATCAAAGCAGACGCTGCGAACAACATTGGCAGTCTTACGACCAACCCCTGCCAGAGAGGTCAGCTCCTTCATGCTTTCCGGCACAACGCCGTTAAAGGATTCCAGCAGTGATCTGCTGAGGTTCTGAATAGAGCGCGCCTTGTTGCGGTACAAGCCGATTCTGCGAATCTTATCCTCAATGTCATGTATATCTGCCTCCGCCATTGCCTGCGGCGTTTTAAAGGCTTCAAACAGGGCGGGCGTTACTTTATTGACTGCAGCGTCTGTCGTCTGTGCTGACAATACAACAGCTACCAGCAATTCAAATGCATTCCTGTGCTCCAGCTCACAATGGGCATCGGGGAACATCTCTTCCAGAATATCCAGAATTTCGTCCGTTGTCATCAGCGCTCTCCCCCTTCGTATTTCTCAGCAGTCATACCGCGGTTTTTCCATTCCACCAGTATACGCTCTATGTAATCAAAGCTTTTGTGATCGTAGGTCAGCGCTTCGCGCAGCGCATAACAGATCAGCTTCTGCTCATAGTCCTTCAGCCAGTCGGCCATGCGCTGCAGCTCCATCTGTGACAGCGGTCTGCCAAACTCCGATTCAAACAGATCGAATAAGGACTGATCAAACGCCAGACTTTTTTCACTGTTATCCGCAAAAACGCCATCGATATTAAACAGGATTTTCCCATTCTGAAACTGCAGAGCCAGATACCCCTTGGCACTTAAATGAGAAAGGATATCATCAATTTCATCGGAATCCTTCTTCAGCTTATCTGCCAGAATACCGTGTGTGATCGGTATCTGATGCTCATTCATAAAATCAATCATCAGCACCACCATCGTCTCCTCAATGGTTAGACTCAAATCCTTTAAATGATCCAGAATCCAGTCCCTGCGGTTAATAAAGCGTTCATTCCACCACTTCTCCATATTAAGCCTCTCCCTTTTTCAGAAAATACACTTCCTTCAGACTGTCATAATCCAGCAGAATCTGTCCTGCAGAGCATTCTACAGCATACACCGGATTATCATATCCATATCCCAGTGCAACCTGTATATCCTTTGCACCATAGCGCTTCTGCACCTCCTGCTTTACCTTATCCGTCTGATCCGTATCCTTTTTTCTGGATACGATCGCCTTCCCCTTATCATTAAACCAGACATAATTATCCGCATCCTCTCCCACATAGGTAATGTAATAGAAGGCATCACGATGCAGGTTTTTTATTTCCTTATAAGTATCGCGGATGGCACTCATCTGTTCATCAATTTTTTCTTCGTATTTACGCGATGGTCCACTGATAAAGATCGAGGATTCCACAAGCAGTACAATCAGCAGTACAGCAAGCAAACCAATACTTACCGCCAGCGATTTTCCATTGATTTTCATTGCGTACCTCCTTTACACTTCTGTCTTTTATTATACACAATTTTAGAGGATTTGTCTTGAAAAAACCTTTGCAGATTTAGAAACAGCTGCAAACTCACTCCGCCTTATCATTATATCAGAAATCGCAATCTATGCCCACGCAACGGATAAAATTGTAAGAAAAAAGACGGGTTTTCCGTCTTATGCCATGCACTTCATCAGCTCCCTGCAGAAGCTTGCACTGCGTGAGGAGGCATGCTCTACATAGGTCATGAAATCCATATGGGAGTCCTTACTGTGTGCTACATCGGAAAGTGAGCGCAGGACGACAAAGGGGATATGATAATGAGCGCATACCTGAGCAATCGCACCGGCTTCCATCTCCGCACAGACTGCATCCGGAAACAGCTCGTTCAGCCGTTGCAGCTGCGCTTCCCGGGCAACGAACTGATCTCCACTTGCCACCAGACCGCGATGCACCACAACGCCCAGCTTGTTCAATGCCTGCTCGCACATGTCACCAAGATCCTGGTCCGCTTCAAAATACAGACCGATTCCATCAGCTCCATCCACAGGACTCGTATCGTAATCGTGCTGAACGACCTGTGTACTGATAACGGCATCCAGAATATTCTGCTGCACCTGCAGACCTCCGGCCGTCCCGATGTTGACGATACAATCGATTGAAAAATTCTCCAGCAGAATCGTCGTTGCCATACCGGCATTTCCTTTACCGACACCGCTTTTCATCACAAGCAGCTCTTTGCCCGCCAGTATTCCCTTATCAAAGTCAATTCCGCTTTTCATCAGATGCTCATGACTTTCCATAATGGATACGATTGCATCTACTTCCTTATCCATTGCTGCAATCACTGCAATCATTGTATACCTCCCGCTTTCCTGCAGATATAAAACTGCTTTTCTCCCTCACAGATTCCCGCCTGTGTAAAATCCGTATAGACCTCCACCTGAAAACCGGCGTTTTTCAATTCCGCAAGAATCCAGGCAGGCTCATAAACTCTTTGCTCATGCTGCTCCAGTGTCACACGACCCTCGCTGTCATAAAAAGCAAAATTCTGATAGATCCGGTCATCCTCACTGGCAATGGTCCACTGGTACTCCAAATCCTTAACATGTCCTGCTTCATTGTATTCCTCTGCAAATTCCTCCAGGCGATCCATGGAATGCATATCTACAAGAAAAACACCGTTATCACGCAGATGCCGGTAAGCGCCCTGAAACAACGCACGCACCTGCTCGTCCTTTAATAGATAATTGAAGCTGTCGCACAGACAAAGGATACCGTCATAGCTTTTATCCGTATGCAGATCACACATATCCATGACACTCCATGACACCTGCTCGCTGCCATCCTTCTTCTTTGCTTCTTCAATCATGGCAGCAGAAAGATCACTCGCATCAACGTGGTAGCCCTCCTGTGCAAGAGCGATTGTAATTTCCCCGCTCCCGCAGGCCAGCTCCAGCAGCTCTGTCCCCCTGATATGCGCCTTGATCAGCTCCACCCAGCAGGCAGTTGCCTCATCATCCTTAACCAGCGCATCATAGACATGTGCCAGCAGCTCATACATCATAGGGAGAAATCCTCATGCGGCAGATCGGCATACAGCTTCTCCAGCTGAAAATGGTCACGCTCCTCATTCATGAATACATGAACGACGATGCTGTTCAAATCCACCAGCACCCAGCGGGATTCACTGTTTCCTTCCATCGCACGAATTTCGTATCCGTTTTCACGAACACGGTCCTTGATATTATCGGCAATCGCATGTGTCTGCCGTACACTCGGCGCACTGCAGATCACAACGTGATCAATAAAGGGATTCAGCTCGTGGAAATCATATAACAGCGCCCTCTCCCCCTTTTTTTCATCAATTGCCTTTTGTACAATACTTAATAATTCATCCATATAGTAGCTCCTTACCTTATTTCAATGTGCCTTCTTTTCTCAGATAAGCCTCCTGCTGCTGCTTCACAACACGGTAGCCCTCCCGCAGACTTTTCCTGCTGATTTCTATTTCCCGACGGGAATCATAACCGCGCGAGGGATCCAGCTTATCGGCGATAAACAGAATACGGTCAAAATCCGTACGATTCCTTCCCTTCACATGATGATATATCGCCTGCAGGATACGGCGGTCACGGATATGAAACACCTT
>OIQW01000267.1_pt1 | contig 11127 bp, 19 predicted proteins | sample 1586091 | NCBI WGS metagenome assembly OIQW01 (sample SAMN02675046, study PRJEB24791) | human gut metagenome, SKBSTL021 | isolation source: stool | host: Homo sapiens | place: USA
GCCGATAGATGATTAGTCATCTAATTTTACGTTGTGGTTTATGGACTAAATACTGATGCACAAATCTTCCTTTTGAAGATGCATTCAAAAAAGATTGGAATAAACCTTCACTACAGCCAAAGTATTGGTATACGGAACCATTTTTGAACCGCACTTGAATGATGCCATCTTCATACCCAATAGCGGAAACATTTGAAGATGATACAGTTATCATTTCCACAATAATCACCTCCTTTCAAGGTGATTATATCAAAAGTATTTATTGTGTCGAAAGGAGATTATCATGACAGAAAATACAATACTGAATACTGATATGTTTACAAAAATAGTTATTAAAAACGAAGACGACGATACAGTAGTCGCCGTTATTACTGCTGATGATGTTGAACCGGCGCCGCATTATATTGCTGTATTAACTCCTAAGTATAAGTAGCCTTTTAGTGAATGAAATATTGATAAGGAGGGCTCAATGGATAGAAGTAAGCTATGTATCACTGTTGATGAAGCTGCAGAGATGGCAAGTGTAGCACCTGCAGTGATTCGACAATGGGCGGAAGACTTTGATTTTCCGTCCATGAAAATCGGACAGCGTGGTGGTAAACGCTTAATTCATTTAGATTCGTTTAATGCCTGGTTAGCGAAAAGATGCCAGGCAAGAATAGGAGAGTGAAAGATGAATAAATTTATCATGATAGCGTCCCTTATAATGTTCGGGTTGCTAGAGGGTTCAGATGTACAAGGCTTTGTCATACCTGATCTAGTAATGGCCATAGGGATATTATGGGCGAGCGCCATGTTGCTATATGTAGTTAAACATGGAGGTGAATAATGGAACCATTAATGCAAGCATTATTTTTGGCTGTATTCATTCTGGTTAGTTGCATGATATTTGTTTCTCTGTTTGTATTGTTGCCCTTTTGGTTCTAGGAGGTGATATATGAAGCGTGTTAATTGTTTAAAATGTGGCGTACGGATTATCCCATATACCTATAGCTATATATTCGATGAAGTAAATCGAAAAGCTATTAGGGTGTGTAAGAGATGCCATGACGAACACATTAAAAATAAATGTAAAAAAGCCCGTACTCACGGCAATGAGATACGAGCTCTAGTTAAATAACCAAGTTAATTGTAACACATTAAGTCGTTACTAAAAAGGAGGTATTATGCCTGAACTTGTAGCAAAGAAAAAATCAAAACCAGCTATAAATACATTTGACTTTAGCTTCTTTGAAAAACATAACGGTAAACATGATAGAGCTATGAAAGTTGCTATTGTTACATGTAAGAGCTATATCAAATTATCAATGATGGCCTATCGGAAAATTAAAGGCCCAGAGTATTTCAAGGTCGGTATTGATATTAACAACAGAGTAATATGTGTATCTCCCGCAGTGGAGACCGAACCATTTGTGATTAAACCGACGGCGAGTCAGATTGAACGCAGATGCATTTTTATTACTCAAAAGCGAGCTGTCATTGATAAGTTGATAAAACTAGGAATGCCAAATGTTGTAGAAGGTCAACTAGTTGATGGAGAACTAATATTTCAATTCTAAAGGAGATTAAATCATGGAAAATCAAAATATCTTAACTATTAAATTCAATACATTGGACGATTTAGCAGTGCAAGTAGCAGATTGGAACGAACGATTAAATCATCAATGCCAAGGCGAATGTATGTCGGAAAAGCCAATTATTAAAGTAACGTCAGGCACTAGTCTTGAACTAGCAGAAAGTAAACTCGAGGATACATTCAAGAAAGCAATTCAAAAGGGGAGTAAGAAGATTGCAGAAGGTATAAATCAACTTGAAGCTGAAGGTTGTAAGGTGAAAATCTTAGAAAATGAAGTGCCAGCGCCTGCAGATGATGTTCCTGTAACAGATTTCGAAGGTAAGCCAACAAAAATTAAAAAAGAAGAAAAAGTTGAGCCGGTAACAGAATCGGTTGTAGAACCTGCTCCTGCTGAAACACCAACTGAGGAACCAGCTACTATTGAAAAGCCGGAACAGGATGCAGCATTAGATGTAACTGATGAACCGGTAGATAAAAAAGCCTTTTTCCGAGAAATGAAGGCCTGGATGGGAGAAGACAAAGGCCGTGCAGGAAAGATTATTACTGTCTTTAATAAATATGGTGTTACTGAACGTTTTTCTAGTGACGTACTAACTAATGACATTATCACTGATTTAAAAACAGTAATGGTAGAGGAGAAATAATATGCCTAAACAACAATTTAAAGCTCAAGCTGATATTTGTAAAAAAGCGCTGGATATATTACATAAAGCAATCGAGCTTGACCCTGGTAATGCTGAAGAATACCAAGCAGGTATAGCGTATACAGAAGGTGTCATGAAAGCATCCAATGCTATTGTAAAGGCTTGTGAAATCGTAGAACCTACTAAAAAGCAAAAGGAAGAGCCTAAAGCGAAGGAAGCTGAAATTAAAAGCAAGAAAGCAAAGACTACGGCTAAAAAGTCTAAGCCTAAAGAAGAACCAAAGCCAGTGATAGAAGTAGAGCCTGCACCTGTTGAAGAGAAGGAAGCAGAAGACCTATTTGCTATGTTTGGTGATTAAAGGGGGGATTCACTGTGGAGATTGTATCCAGTACCTATATTCACAAAATGTTCGATAGTGTAATCCTAGAGGCTCCTTACGGTGCGGAATATACAACTATACACCATATCGATTGTGGATTTACGTTTGGCGGTAGCTGGCAGCGTAAATATTCATATCAAAATGGATATGTTACCGGTTCAAAATACTATACCTGTCCAAATTGTCGAGCCTCTTCTAATCCTTATGATCATAAAATTTACTTTTCTATAAATGATGAGAGCGTATACCCTGTATCGACCTATGTTGAAGTTATCAATTATAAGCACTTCCTAGATTTGAAGATTCGATATCAAGCTATCCAACTTTTCTTTGATGGCAGAAAAAATGACTTAGGGATGTGTACAGAAACATTGCGATTCGACTTTAAGAAACGTAAGGCTACATTTATTGATAGGTTTAGAATTCATCATGAACTGACTGTTGACTATATTCGTGAGAACGAGATTATGCCGGTACTGAAGTTCTTTGGCGATTCATACGCCATGACAGATTTCAACCGGAAGTATTTAAACAAAACATTCAAGATGTTACGGCTAATGTTTGAAAAACGATTGAAGGAAACTTACGGATATGGAACAAAGGATGTATATGTAGCACCTGGTGCTACGGAAGAAAACGGCTACCATTTTACGATGCTACTCAATATGATTCTGAAGCTATCGGCACCTGATATGCCTAGCATTGTTAGCTTAATGAAACAATATGTGTATTGGACCAATGCTTACTGCTTATATCGATATACAAATATCCCTTTTGAAGATGATGTGTTAGTGGCTACAAGAAAAGGTATGAATTTTCAAGCAGCGCTTAGACAATCATATAAGGCTCCTAACAGTAGAGCCTTGCGGAAGCGTATGGTTGATGATCCATTGAGCGTATACATGTCTGATGTCCTTAATCTTTTTAACGATGAGAATTGTAGACGCACTATACTCACATTACGGCGTAGTAGGCATGAAGGTACGGACCCATATTTTGGTAAGGCCCACAATGCCAATGATGTACGTAAGGCGATGAGATTAAAAAGTCCACATGCAATGTTTATGTGGCAACAATTAATTAACCGGTGCGGTGAACCTACCATATTACGTTGGCTATTAGGTGAGGACATTCGCGTTATAGAAGATTGTGTGGATATGCACGCAAAACTCGAGCCAAAATACCAAGAGGCATTATGGAAGAAACGATTCAAGTTGAAGAACTTCCATGACGAAGTAATCAACATATTCAACAAGCAGGAATATGGAGATGTAATATTGCCTGCTCAACCTCAATTACAAGCAGATATGAATGGGATGCACTTTATGGTGCCAAAGACTGCAGCTGATTTAATGACATATGGAAAGCGATTGAAGAACTGTGTAGGTTCATATCGTGACCGTGTTATTCAAGGGCAAGCAGCAATTGTGGTTGTCACGGATGATGACATGAATCCTATTGCATGCCTAGAGCTAGCCACTGGTAATAAGGTTAAAAAGGGTCAACCTAAATTTAATCATTTAGTACAAGCGAAGTTATTCGCGAATGCACAACTAAAAAAAGACAATAAAATCCACTCTACAGTGATGAAATGGGCCAATCGTTTGAAGATTGAACCTCATACCATTGATGTGGACGCTAATGTTGTATAGGAGATTACTATGAAGCTCACAAAATTAGAATTACTAAATTTTAAAGGCTTGAAAGCCTTTACTATAAATTTCAACGGTGATGTTATTATCCGCGGAGATAATGCTACCGGTAAGACGACTGTATTTGACTCCGTATGTTGGTTGCTATTTGGCAAAGATAGCCTGGATAGAGCTGATTTTGAAATCAAAACATTGGATGGTGGTGAACCTATCCATAAAGTCAATCACGAAGTCACAGGAACCTTTACATTAGATGAAGGTGGTACTGTTGAGCTTAAACGCGTCTATCGTGAAAAGTATTCATCCCCTCGTGGTGGTGAAGTCACTATGACAGGCCATACGACAGACTACTTTGTCGATGGCGTTCCTAAAAAAGAAAAGGAATATAAGGAGATTGTAAATTCATTAGTTGATGAAAATATTTTCAAATTAATTACTAATCCGTTGTACTTCAATGAAACATATTCCTGGCAGAACCGCAGAAAGCTATTACTTGAGATGTGCGGAGATATATCAGATGAGGATGTTATTGCAGAATATAGTGAACTAAAAGCATTAACTGATATCTTATCAGGTCATAGTGTAGACGATCATCGAAAGGTAGTAGCTGCTAAGAAAACCGCCATCAATAAAGAGCTAGATATGATTCCAGTTCGAATTGATGAGGCCTTGCGCGGTAAACCTACCATTGATACTCCTCGAGACGTTCTTATTCAGGAGATTAGCTTAGCAACTACAACGCTAGAAACTCTAGAGGCAGACAAAGCATTATTAGTGAATGGACATGCGGTTGTTGATACTAGAGCGGAGCTTAGAGATGTACAACGTCGATTGATGGCTCGTGAAAGTGAACTGCAGATGGAATATAAAAAACAATCTGCATTGAAGTCGAATGAATACGATATGGTTGTTTCTGAACTTAACAATCTATCTTCTAAGGTTGAGAGCACCAAGCATCGCCTTGATACATCAAATAGGGATATTCAACGTATCGAGAGTGTTATTGACGAGCTGATGCATCAACGTCAGCAGGTCAACGAGGATGCATTTGTAATGGATATCGATGAGGCTTGCCCGACCTGCGGACAAAAACTTCCTGCAGAGCAAATTCAAGCCGCACGTGAAAAAGCTGAAACGAAGTTTAACCTTAGAAAATCTAAGCAATTAGAAGAACTTAATCAGTCTATTGAACTGAAGCAACAAGACATTGAGAATATTAAAAAGAGAGATGCCAGCTTAGAGCCTATTGAAACATTAGAGGCCCTTATTAAGGCGAAAGAACTCGTCAAACAAACCATAACTGATGAAATTGGACAGCTAACAGCTCCAGTGCTTGATGATGATTCTATATATGCTGATTTAAAAGCAGAAGAGTTTATGCTGCAGATGAAACTCGATGAATCTAATACAGATCATTCTGAAGAAATTGCAGACATAGACAAACGTATTGCTACAACGAAAGAACACCGCTTTAACCTTGAAACTGAATTGAATAAATATGAAGAGGCTAAACGGATTGATACTCGTGTAGCAGAGCTAGAAAGTCAACAGGCTGAATTAGCAGCAGAAAAATCAAAGCTCGATGAAGCCTCTTATCTGATGGATGAATTCGTTAAGGCCAAGGTCAATATGCTGGAAGATGTTATTAACTCTAGATTCAAACTAGCACGATTCAAGATGTTTAATGTTATGTTGAACGGCAACGTTGAGGAATGTTGCGAAACCACCTATAAAGGGGTTCCGTATCGCAGCATGAATAACGCTGCACGTATTAATGTAGGCCTTGATATCATTAATGCATTAACTAGCTATTTCAAAGTGAATGCTCCTGTATTCATCGATAATGCAGAAGCAGTAACTGAATTTGTTCCTGTTAACAGCCAAACAATCAAGCTCATTGTTGATGAATCAGAACCACAATTAGTGGTTAAGGAGGTGTAGATATGGACGAATTGCAAGTTTTCAATAACATTTCTTTTGGGCAAGTTAGAGTCCAGGAGTTAGACAATGAAGTATGGTTTGTAGCAAAAGATGTATGCGAATGTTTAGGCATTAATGATACATCTAAAGCTGTAGGGCGTTTAGATGAAGATGAAAAGGGTACGAATTCAATTCCTACCCCTGGAGGCAATCAGAATTTATTGACTGTAAATGAATACGGGCTATATAGCCTGGTACTTTCAAGTCGAAAACCTGAAGCCAAAGAATTCAAGCGTTGGATTACGCATGATGTAATCCCAGCTATTAGAAAAACCGGTTCTTATTCTATGGTGATTCCGCAGACATTGCCTGAAGCTCTTAGAGCATATGCCGATGAGGTAGAATCACATAATGCAACGAAAGCCATTGTAGCACAACAAGAACAGCAGATTGCGGAGTTTAAACCGGTTAAGGATTACGTAGATAAAATTCTCTCAAGTAAATCCTGTTTAGCGATTACTCAAATTGCAGCTGACTATGGCCTTAGTGCTCAAGAGTTAAATAAAATTTTGCATGAAGCTGGGCTACAACGTAAGGTCGGTGATCAATGGATTCTGTACAAGCAACATATGGCGAAAGGTTTTACCAAATCAGAAACCTTTACATTCTGCAGAAGTGATGGTCGCCTAGATTCAAAAATCACGACTAAGTGGACACAAAAAGGCCGCTTAGAAATTCATAGTATCTTAACAAAATTAAACATTCACGCTGTATGTGAAGACGTAGCATAGGAGGCACACAATGGCAAATGAAGTAGTAACAAGAAGCAATACTAATCTACCTGGTTTTCAATCTGCAGAGGGGTTTGAATTGCTACAACGACAAGCGAAAATGTTTACACATTCCACGCTAGTTCCGCAACAATTTCAAGGGGAACAGAATATGGGGAACGCTATTATCGCTTTGGAAATGGCAACGCGAATGAACGCTAGCCCATTAATGGTGATGCAAAACTTATATATCGTATATGGCAATCCTGGTTGGTCCTCTAAATTTTTAATTGCCACATTTAATCAATGTGGGCGGTTTGAAGCTATTAAATATAGACCAACTGGAGAAAGAGGAACCGATAGCCAAGGCATTGTCGCTTATACTCGAGAAAAAGGGAGCGATGAAATTATAGCGGGCCCTGAAGTAACTATCGCACTAGCAAAGCAAGAAGGTTGGTACGATAAAAAAGGTAGTAAATGGAAAACGATGCCGGACCAAATGTTACGCTACAGGGCAGCAGCTTGGTTGATTAGAACTACAGCCCCGGAAATTAGTATGGGACTACAGACTGCAGATGAAATTATCGATGTTGAAGGCAAGGTTGTTGATACTGCAGATGTAGTTGCAGAAACAATAGAAAAGAATGCTAATAGCGAAGTAATTGATATTGAACCTACTTCTACGAATGAATTCGTAGATCCTGAAACAGGCGAAGTCGTCCATATGTTTGGTGATTAATTGTGATTAGTATTCAAGCATTCGGTAGTAGCTCAAAAGGGAACTGCTACCGAATCAAAACCTCAACTAATGGGGATGAATTATTACTAGATGCAGGGTTAGCATTTAAAGACATACAGCGATATTGTCGATTTAATTTTGTGCATCTATGCGGTGTATTAGTGACTCATCAACATGGCGACCATTGCAAGGCCGTACCTGACTTATTAAAACTCGGACATCGCGTGTACATGCTAAAAGACACGGCTGAGGCTATCTATGTTGCCGGACATCATAAAGTGGTCTATATAACGCCTAAGATTCAATTTTCTGTTGGCAATTTTACCATCCTACCATTTGAATTAGAACATGATGTTAAGAATGTAGGGTTTCTAGTTTCTGATGGTGAAGAGAAACTCTTATATATTACCGACACCTATTATTGTCGGTACACATTTAAAGATGTGAATCACATTATGGTCGAGTGTAATCATTCTTATGAAATCCTGAACCAACGTGTTGACGATGGATACCTACATGAGAAACGCATGGAACGATTAATTCAATCCCATTTTTCGTTAGAGAATGTCATTAAATTTCTAAAGTCTATGGACCTTACTAAGTGCCAGGACATTCGACTGCTTCATTTATCCGATGAAAACTCTGATGCAGCTATGTTTAAACAAGCTGTTGAAGCTGCCACCGGTAAATATGTAGTCGTAGAACAAGAAAGGAGTCCATTATGATTGTTAAATCTATTCAAATTACAGATAACGATATCAATATCGCCTATCAGAAACCATCTGCTACAGGCCTGACAGATGTCTTTACCATCAAGTCTAAAGATGACCCACGACCTGAACTCATGCAAGCATTCAGTCGACTACAGGCTATTATGAAAAAGAACTTTGAATTCCTGGAGGAGTTTAACATCCCGTTTGTCGTACGGTCATTCAAGTTTAAATGTGGCGTTATCGAGGATGTGGTAGAGAAAGTCAGCGTTGAAGGCATTATACAAGATGCAAACTCAACTGATGAACTGAAATTCAAGACTGATTGGTTGCCGGTAGAGTATGCAGACCGTACATTCGCTATTTCAGTGCAAGACTTAATTGATGAATGTGTAAGGTTTATTGCTGGTAAACGCGCACAAGGGGCTTTATTTGCAGACGAGGAGTAACAGATGGCTAAGGATGTATATTACTTCAGCCACGATGTAAATGCCAGTAATGATCCTAAGATAGTAGCAATGGAATCGCAGTTCGGAGTTATTTCATATGCGTGGTGGTGGAAATTAGTTGAAAAGCTAGCTTCATCTGATGACTACAGACTGCCTTTTAAAAAATACACATTTATAGCTCTTGATAAAGAACTAGGAATTTTGAACGAAAATGAACGACCGTTGAACGAAAATGAACGACCGTTGAACGAAAATGAACACACTTTCTTTTGTTCAAATAAATCATTTTTGTTCGTAAACTCGTTAATTTATGATTTTGAATTGCTTGAATGTGATGACGAGTATTTTTGGTCTCCTAGTTTGATTCGCAGACAAGAAGAGCGAAGAAGTAAATTTGAAAAAAAGCAGGAGCAACGTAGGCTCGCAGGCATTAAAAGTGGCGAGGCGCGAAGAAAAAAGGAACAAAAACGAACGGTCGTTCAACGAGATTCAACGGTCGTTGAACAAAACGAACAAAAGGAAAGGAAAGGAAAGGAAATTAATAATATAGAGAGAGATACGCGCGCGCGTGAAGATGAAAATCCTCTATCTATGTTTGATGATGATGAAGTAAAAAATAAACCCATTTACGATTTGTACATGAAGGCAATCGGAGATGTATCACCTGTCATTAAAGACCGGTTAGATGATCTGGTTGAGTCTTATGGGAAGGAACGAGTTATTGTTGCTATCAATACCACAGCGGATAATGGCGGTAATAGTATCAAGTATGTTGAAACTGTCACAGCAGGAAATCTAAAGAAGGAGGTGCAAAAAGATTTTGGAGCAAGTAAACATAACGGAAATGCTAGAAACGTTTCTCGAAAAAAGGAAGAAGTCGACTGGCAAGCAGAATACGAGAGAGTCCATGGTAAAGGATGAGTTCTTTTATCCTGTTTATGATAAGCCTGTAGTGATTAAGAGTGATGTCAATGGAGACTATGCTGCTGTTGGTATCCCTCGGCGATACTATGATATGGATTTTGAGTGGTTACGTAAACATGGCAGCTTCCCTAAAGAGAATTCTGAAGCATATGCCGTAGTGAAACAGTATGTGGATAACCTAGAGTCAAATCTTAAAAGTGGCAAAGGATTGATTTTAAGGGGCCCTGCTGGCACTGGAAAAACTTCTATAGCAGTTAGTATTCTGAAAGAGGTTCTAGCGCTAAAACAGGGCTGTATGATGATTTCTATGCCTAGTCTATTGGACATTATGCTCACATTATCTAAGGGTGATAGAGTTGCGTTTCTAAATTATGAACAAAAGCTCAGGAATATTCCGCTATTGTTATTAGATGATTTTGGAGCGGAGTATTCTAAATCTGATTGGGTGCACACAAAAGTTGAAAGCATTATTATTGGCCGATACCATGATATGAAGCCAGTTATACTGACAACTAATTATAATAACGACCAAACAAAAGACCATTATAGCGAACGAGTGATTGATAGATTACGTGGCAAAGATTATGAAGAGGCTATATTTTGGGGAGACTCGCACCGATGAAGATTATCCTACGTTGTCAGTTTCGATTTAGAAAGAAAACCCATGATAGGTTCCCTACATTGAACGAGTACATTGATTGTGAGCGTGGTTCGACCATAGCGGCGGCTGCTATGAAAAAGAAATGCACCGAGCAGGTCAAAGAACAATGTCTATCACAACAGATAGAATCGGTTAAGGGGAAAGTAGACCTGTTATTTGAATGGCACTCATCGACCAGGCATGATCCTGACAATGTAGCGTTCGCTAAGAAATTTATTCTTGATGGTCTACAATTGGCAGGTGTATTAGAAAACGATAACAGGAAATTCATCGGTACTATGGCTGATGAGATTATTCAGGATGATGAAGATTATGTAATTATATACATCACAGAGAATATGGGAATATTCTTGTGATTATAAAATTAGTGGGGGTATAAAATGACTGTTAAAGAATTAATAAAGGCGTTACAGATGTGTGATCCTGATGAGCAGTGTTATGTTAGAATTAATGACAATCTTTTCGAAATCGATGATGTTTATGGTGTTGCTGATGCGAATTATTATGTAATAGACGTTTATGAGGAGTGATAAAATGCTAGTCGAAGATAAGGATAAATGGTGTTGGGTAGATGTGGTTCATGGTGACGCAGGAATACCATGCAATACAATACAAGGTGCAATCGATAATTATTTTTTAGATGAGCCGGGCAGAAAAGGAGCGACCATTGTAAAAATAGGACATCCTAATTATTGTATCTCGG
>OIQW01000275.1_pt1 | contig 10949 bp, 9 predicted proteins | sample 1586091 | NCBI WGS metagenome assembly OIQW01 (sample SAMN02675046, study PRJEB24791) | human gut metagenome, SKBSTL021 | isolation source: stool | host: Homo sapiens | place: USA
TAGTATTTTTACAAGGGGTGAAAACATGGAACAGTCCGTGGAATTTTTGATCAAAAGTCATTACGCGCAGCTTCGTACTTCAGAAAAGAAAGTGGCAGATTATGTGCTTAAACAGGGAATGAAATGCAAAAAGATGACCATTGAGTCACTGGCTGAAGAAAGCGGTGTAAGTCAGCCAACGGTCATGCGGTTTGTCAAAGCGTCAGGATTTCAAAATTATAAAGAATTTCAATATGCACTGCTGTGTCAGGATATGCAGGAAAAAAGCCGGATGGAAGAGAAAGGTGCAGAACGGGTGCTTTACGGGTATCAGCTCAAACCTCAGGATACCATGGAGAGTGTTCCGGGCAAGGTGGTATCCGGAACAATCGCCATGATGGAAGAAATGCTCAAGAGTATTGCCGTCAGCGATCTAAAAGAGACAGTAAGGCTGATCTCAAATGCCAGAAGAGTGCATATTTTCTGTGTGGAAAATTCGGCGGCGACCGCAGTGGATCTGATGACAAAACTGTTATATCTGGGGATAGACTGCCAGTATTATACGGATTATTACCTGCAGAGAATCTCTGCCTCGAGTCTGCATCAGGATGACACCGTGATTGCCATTTCTTATTCAGGGCAGTCCAAAGATGTGGTGGATACAGTGAAAACTGCGAAAAAAGCAGGGGCGAAGGTTGTAGTTATCACAAATTTTGAGCAGACTCTTCTGGAAAAATGGGGCGATGTGGTCTTAAAAAGCTCCCAAAAACAGTTGTTATATGGGGATGCGATCTTTTCAAGGACCACGCAGATGGCATTGATCGATATGCTTTATATGGGCATTATTTTAAGTGACTATGAGAAATACACACACCAGTTGGATAAAAGCAGCAAGGTTGTACGGGATAAGGCATACAGCTAGAGCTACCGCGAAAGTTTTGTAGGGAATCTACAGGAATTTCGCGGTATTTTTTGTGCTATTTTACATTTCTCTAACATGATTTTGAAATGGATTTGATTGAGTCTGAAAAATCGCATTGCTATAATTTCCAGTGTCAGCAGGGCAAACGCCCACTAGGAAAGAAAGGAAGAATTCAGATGCTGAAATTAGAACAGATAAAAAAATCCTATGACGGAGTTGAAATTTTAAAAGAAATGAACCTGGAGATTGAGGATGGTGAGATTGTTTCGATATTGGGACCATCCGGATGCGGAAAGACAACACTGCTGAATCTGATTTTAGGGATTACGGAAGCAGACAGCGGAAAGATCTGGTTTAACGGAGAAGATATTACGAATCTTGCAATGGAAAAAAGAGGATTCAATATCGTGTTTCAGGACTACGCATTATTTCCGAATCTGAATGTATATAAGAATATTGTTTACGGACTGAAAAACAGACCGGGGATCTCCACGGAGAAAGAAGTGGAAGAACTGATCGAGCTGCTAGGACTGAAGGAACATTTGAATAAGAAGATCGACCAGCTCTCAGGCGGGCAGAAGCAAAGAGCGGCACTTGCCAGAACATTGGTCATGAAGCCGAAAATCCTGCTCCTGGATGAGCCGCTTAGTGCGCTGGACGGCGTGATCAAAGAATCCATAAAAGAGAAGATCAAGACGATCGCAAAAGAATTTCATCTGACAACGATCATTGTGACACATGATCCGGAAGAAGCGCTGACATTATCTGATCACGTACTGATCATTCAGGAAGGAAAGATCGCACAGTACGATACACCGGAAGAAATTATTAAAAATCCGGGAAATGGATTTGTCAGAGAGTTTATTTTAAAACAGCTGGAGATCAAGAAAAATAATATCTACTCTCTGTTTACAGTGCCAAAAAATATTCCGGGCGTTGCAGCCGGAAAGGTACAGGAGATACTGACAGGGCGGGAAGAACTGGTACAGGTGTCATAGGAGAACGAGATGAAAACGAAAAATCGGGAATTAAAGATTATTTTTATGGTGACAGGAGCACTGTTTGCACTGTTCCTTGTGTATCCGACAGTAAGACTTTTGTTAAAATCCATTTTTTCAGAGAACGGAATGACAATGGAATTTTATCATTCGGTGCTGACGCAGAAAGGGTTTTTAAAGGCGCTGGGAAACAGTTTTCTGATCGCGGGAGTCAGCGCGCTTCTGACAACAGGACTGGCATTTTTTCTGGCCTACACCATTCATTATACAAATATCAATGCAAAATTCAAAAAAGGAATTGAGAAAGCGGCTGTGCTTCCGATGTTCCTTCCCACATTGACATATGGATTTGCGATTATTTATTCCTTTGGAAAGCAGGGGTTTCTGACAAAGCTATTTGGCAGACAGTTGTTTGATATCTATGGATTTAACGGACTGCTAATCGGCTATATCATCTATACGCTGCCAGTGTCTTTTCTGCTGATCCATAACACAATGGGATATATTGATAAAAAATTCATGATCGTTTCCAGGATCATGGGAGACAATCGAGTTTCTACTTTTATGATGACAATTTTCCGCCCTTTGGCAGGAACGCTGATGGCCTCGTTCATCCAGTCGTTTTTTCTTTGCTTCACAGATTTTGGTATTCCTGCATCTGTGGGCGGAAAATTCGAGGTCATTGCGAGTGTTTTATATAGTCAGATGCTGGGGAGTGTCCCGGACTTTCATAAAGGAAGCGTGGTTGCAGTGATGATGCTGCTTCCGTCCATCGTCAGTATCGCACTGCTTCGTTATCTGGAAAAATACAATGTGCGCTATCAGAAAATATCCGTGATGGAGCTTCCGAAAAATCGTGGAAGAGACTGGCTGTGCGGGATTGGAAGCGGGCTGATCATCCTCGGTGTGTTATCCATATTCGCAGTCATCTTTATTGTGCCGTTTGTGCAGGACTGGCCGTATCAGACTGGATTTTCCATGGAGCATTTCCGGGCTGTATTTCAGGATGCAGGTTTGATGGGAGTATACAAAAACTCACTGTATGTGGCACTTTTGACAGCTGTTTTCGGAACACTGGCCACATATGGAAGTGCACTGATCACTGCAAGAAGCTCCCTTGGAGCTGTATGGAAGCGGATCATCGACGGAATTGCACTGGTGACAAATACGATCCCCGGAATGGTACTGGGACTTGCCTTTTTGTTCTGCTTTTCCGGAACAGGGCTGCAGAGCACATTTGCAATCCTGGTTTTGTGTAATGTGGTGCATTTCTTTTCCACACCATATCTGATGATGAAAAATTCACTGGAAAAAATGAATGCTTCCTGGGAGACCACTGCTATGCTGATGGGAGACAGCTGGTCAAAAACGATCCTTCGGGTTGTGACGCCGAACGCCATGTCCACAATTTTGGAAGTATTCAGCTACTACTTTGTCAATGCAATGGTAACAGTCAGTGCAGTGGTCTTTCTTGCAGGAGCACGGACTATGGTATTGACGACAAAGATCAAGGAATTACAGTATTACAATAAATTTAATGAAGTGTTTGTATTGTCACTTTTGATTTTGGTTACAAATCTGGTGGCAAAGGCAATTCCGGCGCTGGCAGCAGCCTGGAAACGTATGAAGGAGGAAAACAGAAAGATGGGAACTGCAAAGAAACAGATCTTCAAACGGGCAGGAGCAGTGATGGCAGCAGGTGTGCTGGTATTTTCGGCAGTATCTGCAGCAGGATGCTCTTCGAAAGAAAGCGAGCAGGTTGTGATTTATTCCAATGCGGATGATGAAGCAGTGGCAGCAATGAAGGCGGCACTCGATTCCAATGGATACGAAGGGCAGTATATTTTTCAGACATTCGGAACATCAGAGCTGGGTGGAAAGCTATTGGCAGAAGGGAAAAATCTGGAGGCAGATCTGGTGACGATGAGCACGTTTTATCTGGAAAGTGCACAAAAAGAACAGGAGATGTTTACAGATCTGACATTTGAGTCTGGCACACTGGAAGAGTATCCGTCTTATTGCGCGCCGATCACCGCGCAGGAAGGTACGCTGATCGTGAATACCGAACAGATGGAGGCAGAAAATCTTGATATGCCAAAGGCCATCAAAGATCTGGCAAATCCGGAATATAAGGGCAAGATTGCTGTTACAGATATTACGTCCTCTTCCACTGCATGGCTTTTGATCCAGGGATTGATTTCAGAATATGGAGAAGAGGAAGCAAAAGAAATTCTCACAGATATTTATGCAAATGCAGGAGATCATCTGGAAGAATCTGGTTCCGGCCCTTTAAAACTGGTGCGTGCAGGTGAGGTTGCCATTGGATTCGGACTTCGTCAGCAGGCAGTGGCAGATAAAGAAAAAGGCCTTCCGGTGGACTATATTGATCCGGAAGAAGGAAATTTCACACTGACAGAATCTGTAGTGGTTGTCAATAAAAGTGAAGAAAAGAATGCAAAAGCAATGGAAATGGCAGAGTGTATCATCAAAAACGGAAGGGAAGAACTGCTGAAAAGTTATCCGATTCCGTTGTATGAGGGAGAGTCTGTGCCGGAAACAGAAAAATCCGGTAATCCAAAGACATTCCCGGAAAAACTGACCGTTGATCTTTTGAAAAAACACCAGGAATTATCAGAAAGCTGTAAAAAATAGAAAGAAGAAATGAGGAAAAGAAAAATGAAAAATTTAGGAACTGCAGGATATAAATTACTGACACCGGGCCCATTGACTACAACAGAGACAGTAAAAGAGGTGATGTTGTTTGATCACTGTACATGGGACGATGATTACAAAGAAATCACGCAGAAGATCCGCAGAGATCTTCTGAAGCTGGCGCAGGTGGAGGAGACTGAATATACGACAGTCCTCATGCAGGGATCGGGTTCATTCGGTGTGGAGAGCGTACTTGGAAGTGTAGTTCCAAAAGACGGATGTGTCCTGCTTTTGAGCAATGGAGCATATGGAGAACGTGCTGCAAAAATGTGCAGCTATTATGAAATCCCGTGTATCCATGTGAAACAGGATTACAATAAGACACCGGATGCAAACGAGGCGGAAGAACTGTTGAAAACACATCCGGAGATCACCCACATTATGATGATCCACAGTGAGACGACAAGCGGAATTTTAAATGATATCGAGAGTATTGGAAAGCTGGCAGAGGCATATGGGAAAGTATTCATCGTGGATGCCATGTCCAGCTTTGCGGGAGTGGAGATTCCGGTAAAAGACTGGTACATTGATTTCCTGATCAGTTCCGCAAACAAATGTATTCAGGGTGTTCCGGGATTTTCTTTCATCATTGCAAACAGAGTACTTTTAATGGAATCCAAAGGACGTGCGAGAAGTCTTTGTCTGGATCTGTACGATCAGTGGGCGGGAATGGAGAAAGACGGAAAATGGAGATATACTTCTCCGACTCATGTGGTGCTGGCATTTGAGCAGGCAATGAAAGAGCTGGAGCAGGAAGGCGGAATCAAAGCCAGACATGCAAGATATCAGAAAAACATGGACACACTGGTGGAAAACTTTGAAAATCTGGGATTCAGGCTGTATGTAGACAAAGCGTGGCAGGGACCGATCATTGCGACATTCCTCTATCCGGAAGGAAAGCATTTTGATTTCCAGGAGATGTATGCTTATATTAAAGAGAGAGGGTATGCGATCTATCCGGGAAAACTGACGGATGCAGACACCTTCCGGATTGGAGTGATCGGTGAGATCTACGAGGAAGATGTTTTGAGACTGACAGAGATTATGAAGTCTTATATGGAACAAGCATAGAACGGGAAAGGAAAGAAACAACATGAGAAACGTAGAAGCAGTAATTTTTGACTGGGCGGGAACAACAGTAGATTATGGATGCTTTGCACCGGTGCAGGCATTTGTGGAGGTATTTAAGCATTTCGGAATCGAGCCGACGATGCAGGAGGTAAGAGAACCGATGGGGATGCTGAAAATCGATCATATCCGTACTATGCTGCACATGCCGAGAATTCAGAAACTCTGGGAAGAAAAGTACGGACAGGCTTCCACAGAAGAAGATGTGGAAAAATTGTATGGTTTGTTTGAAGAAAAGCTGATGAGCATTCTGGACAGGTTTGCACAGCCAAAGCCATATGTTCTGGAAGTGGTAAAGGAGCTGCGTGCCCGTGGAATCAAGATTGGTTCTACAACCGGATATACGGATGATATGATGGCAGTGGTCGTACCGAAGGCAAAGGAAGCTGGATATGAGCCAGATACCTGGTTTAGTCCGGACAGTGTGGGACATGTGGGACGACCGTATCCGTATATGATCTTCCAAAATATGGAAGCGCTTCACGTATCATCCGTAGAACATGTAGTGAAAGTTGGAGATACTGTGTCAGATATTTTGGAAGGAAAACATGCCGGAGTTTTTACAGTTGGTGTTGTGGAAGGAAGTTCCGAGATGGGGCTGACAGAAGAAGAATATGACGCTCTGACACAGGAGGAAAAGGAAGAAAAGATCGAAGAAGTACGTCAGAGATTTCAGAAAGTCGGTGCAGATGCGGTTATTTTGCATATGGGAGAGCTGTTGAAGCTTTTATAGGTATAAAAATAGAGAACAGGCTTACAGCTGCTCTCTTGTGTTATGTGTGAAATATTATTTGATCTGCTGTATACATTTCTCCAAAACATAGCGGATCGGTTTGAACAATACGAGACATACAATGAAATTGCTGATACAGTGTATGATATCGAATAGAAGTCCTGACGTCCAATATGCAAATGCACCGGAAATCCCGCCGATTGCAAAGTAGGGGATGGTACAGAGTGCTCCGAATGTAATACCATAGATCCCGGAGAGGATACTCCAGAACCATACGGAATCATTTTTCCGGAAAAGGAGAGTGATGAGTGCCTGTATGCTCCAGACATACAGGTAGTTTATCCACCAGAGTCCAAATCCATAGATCAGACCTTCCAGAAAAACAAAGATGTAAATGATGAAGAATACTTTCTTTCGAAACACAAGTGTATACACAAGGATCAAAAGGGTGACGATCTCAATATTGGGCAGGAAACCAAGGGAAACCTGAGCAGCCAGAAGGACTGCGCTCAGGATACCGTATATTACAATTTCCCGTGTTTTCATCAATATCCTTCTTTCAATGTAAGCTCAAATGCATCTCCGTCAGAAACTGGTGTCTGATCTGCGGAAGTGTTGACCTGTTCTCCGCCTTTTGTGATACACCACCATTGTTGTTTGGAATCATCCGCTGTTTCTTCATCCACAGTTGTAATAAACAGACCATATTCTCCAGACTCACCGTCCACGAGATTCTCGCTTTCTAAAACTTCTCCAAGATATTTTGCATCTGTGTCAAATTCGAAGACATTCTCTGTCTGGTCTCCGTGGATGACGGTCACCGTAATATGTTTTTCTCCTTCACTGGCTGCAGGCTTCATGTTCTGATATAAAACCCCGGCTCCAATGCACAGCAGGATTAAGATGACAATTCCTGCAATCAGTCCGCTTTTTTTCTTCATGTTTTTATCCTTTCTGCATTCTTATTTTTCATTTGAAATCATAAAGGTACATCCTGATTTTGTCAAGGAATATACATCTTACAGAAACAAACCGGTTTTAATCCATAGAGAAAAATATGAGAATTTTACGGGAAAAATTTCCGGTTGACAGTTTTTCTGTTTTATATTAGAATACCAAACGTAATATTTTTGTAACATTTGTAATATTTACGAAATTTAGTTCATATAATTTACAAGAACTACGTAATAATATTGCAATAATCAGGAGGTTATTTATTTATGAAACAGAGAAAACGATGGATGGCAGTACTTACTGTATGGACAATAGCGTTGTTATTTGCAGCAGGTTTCACGAGTCAGGCATCCGTTTCCGGTTCCGAGATGATTCAGGAAAAAAATAGCAAATATATAACAGGGGCAGGGGCGATTGCTGCTGCGATGGAGAGTATTCCGGCAGAGGCAGTAGAACTTACCAAAGCCGAGGCGCAGAAAGCGCAGGAAGCCAGAGAGCAGGCAGAAGCAGAAGCAAAACGAAAAGCGGAGGAAGAAGCTGCGAGAAAAGCGGCAGAAGAAGCTGCACGGGCACAGATCGCTGCAGAAGATCAGAAACTTCTGGCATCGATCATCTTCTGTGAGGCAGGAAATCAGCCTTATGAAGGACAGGTTGCGGTCGGAGCAGTGATCATGAACCGTGTCAGAAGTGGTGTGTATCCGAACAGTATTTCCGAAGTAATCTATCAGTCAGGGCAGTTTGGCCCGGCGATGACAGGATGGCTGGATACTGTCCGCAGCTCGGAAGGATATACGCAGACTGCTATGCAGGCAGCGGCAGATGCGATGGCGGGAGTCAATCCGATCGGAGACTGTCTGTATTTTGGAAATGGAAATTATGGAATTCAGATTGGAGATCATTTCTTCCATTAAAAATTGAATAAAGATAGAAAAGAATAAGTCGCTTTACGGAATAGACGCCCCCACGAGTTGCAACCGAGGGCACTGAAAAACATAGGTTTTGTAAATTTTATTTTTAAAGGCATAAGAAATCCACCAGTCTCAAATCAAGTTCTGGTGGATTTTCTGAATTCTGTTTGATTGAATTATATGCTGAATCTGATTATTTTTCTCCCATTAACTTTACGATCCTTTTAAGATTTACTGCAAATATAGTCATTGCTCCCTGCATTTCCATGCCAATAAGACCTGACGATGACGCAACGTCATAACCATGTCTACGTTTTAATTCACTATTCTTGGCTTCTATTTTATATCGCTCTTTTGCCTTGCTTTTAAAATATTCCGTTTCCTGAAATTGTGCCTGTTCACTATGCCTGTCACAGATAAGGGTTTCCGTATATTGTTTTGACTTCGCACCTTCTTTATAACAACCCTCCCTATACGGACATCTTTTACATTTCTCAATATCGAAAAAATATACGACTCTTGGATTTTTACCCTCTGATTTCCTGCTGTCTTTTGCCTTTCGTATTGCCAGATGCCCCGCCTTACATTGGTACATACCTGCATCTTTATTAAACTCAAACTCATCTGGCTTTGTACGATTCCCTTGGGTAACAATACTGTTTAATCGGGATATAAGTTCATAATCTCCATTTTTAGCTGCATCTATATTTTCTTTGCTTGAATACGCTTTGTCTCCAATTACGGTTTCAATTTCCATCCCCGCTTCTCGGCTTTTCTGAATCAATGCCGGCAATTCTTTTCCGTCTGTTTTTTCTCCGCTGGTAACAGTTGCTGCCGTAATGATCCGTTCTTCTGTCATGGCGATATGAGTCTTATATCCAAAGAAAGATGTATCGGCTGTTTTATGACCGATTTTTGCATCTCCATCCTTTGAGGTTTCCAGATGTTCCATATCATTACTTACAGATTCTTCCAACAGATTTAATTTCTCCTGTACTTTCGGATAATTGCATAATTCTTCGTTTCCCTTGATGACTGAGATAAGCTGTTTACAGTATTCTAATTCTTTTTCTAAAGAATCTTCGATGTTTTTATTGGGGAATTTGTTTTTCATTGTTTCATCTATTTCATAGATAGTACGCCGTAGTTTCTTAGACTGATCCTGAAGTGCCTCACGCGGTTTTTTCTGGTTATATCTTGATTTTGTATGAGTGGCATCCACAATAATAGATTTTGATTTTATGATTCCTTTATCCAATGCAATCTGAACCGTTTTTGCAATTAGCATATCCAAAAGGTTCATATCTTTTAAGCGCAGCTTGCGAAACTTAGTTAATGAACTAGGGTTTATGACCTCGTCTTCTGGTGCCATGTCCAGAAAATATTTAAAAGACATATCATATTTAGAACGTTCTACAACATCAACATCAGATAAATCATAAATTGATTTTAAAAGCAGATACTTAAACATCCGAATAGGTGGAACTGCGTTCCGTCCGTTATCCAGACAATATTTATCAAGCAGTTCCTCATAAATAAAGCTAAAATCAACCAATTCTTTTATTTGTCGAAGAAGATTATCTTTCGGGATTACTAATTCATATATTTCCATGTATGGACTTAGCACCAATTTCTGCTGTTGTTCGATCATAAAAACACCACCTATATTTGATATACACATTGTATCAAATATAGGCAGTATTATCTACTTTTTCAGTGCCCTCACTCTAACGGGTAGGGGGTTCTTTTTTTCGCCCGCAGTTACCACCTCTCCATAAAACAACCTTTCTACAAAAAAAATTGGTCTACAAAAAAAGTAATCTACGAAAAATTTCTACAAAAAACTTTTACCCACCCGACCACCCCTACAAAAACATTTCTACAAAAAAATTAGTCTACAGAAAATTTCTACAAAAAACTTTCACCCACCCACCACCCCTACAAAAAACCTGCTTAAAGCAGGTCTACAAAAAATACGGTTGCAAGAACGCAACCAAAATTACTATAAAAACACATCGGCTAACATATTTAAAACTAACCCTATCGTAAACACATAAACGAGAGCAACTTAGAAAAAAAAAATCAAAAAGGAAGTATATTCCATGCCTGAATTTATCAGAACTGTAAACCCGTCCAATGGCACATATAAAAATGTGCTGATAAACATTAACCACATTATTCGCATCGACACAACTTCAAACCCTGATATATTACAAGTAGTTCCTGTTTCAGATAATACATACACTGATTATTACTACGTATTCAGCGAAGACCTCATGAATCTAGTGAGTATACGCAATCTGAAATTGCTTGAAGAAATCACTGAAAAACAGAATCCATAATAGGATTAAGCGTTGCAAAAGCAACGCTTAATTTTTATCCTCATTTATGTAAATTTCACATAACACCACCATTGACATGCTCAACAAGATTGCCTATACTATACTTACAAAAATGAATTTGTATTTTTTGTAGCAGATAACTTGAATATCTGTTGTCGCTAAGCGTGTACTGTTTGGTCAGACAGGTGGTACACGTTGACTATATCGGGTTGTGCATTCCACCGCACTCTGAATAGATGTCTGTGACATTGAACGAAAATGCTCTAAAAGACT